>Ga0207431_10093_pt1 | contig 21307 bp, 21 predicted proteins | sample YelNats1bottle14_FD_187546 | JGI IMG/M metagenome (GOLD analysis project Ga0207431, IMG submission 187546) | Hot spring thermophilic microbial communities from Obsidian Pool, Yellowstone National Park, USA - site 1 bottle 14 (SPAdes) (version 2) | ecosystem: Environmental > Aquatic > Thermal... | reverse complement strand
CAAACCAGCAGAACTCTTTCTCAAGGAAATAGAACGCCTAACTTATGAACTTCAGCCTTTATAATAGAATAACCCAACATCATTCGGGTTTCCAAAAAATGTGTCGCATTTAATATTGCAATTTAAGTTTGTATAATTTTATTAATTTTCATCACTTATTTATTGTAATATTTTTCCTATATTGAAAATAATATTCGCACCTAACTTCTGACTTAAGTTAGGAGTTAGGTGCGGACATCATTTTCAAATTTCCTGTTAAAATCTAACCGTTTTATCCCATACTATGAAATTATTACTGTTTTTATTTTTTAACTTATTATTAAATTGAGTAAAGTGAGCCTTAATTAACAAGATTATCCATAACTGGGCATAAGTAAAATACATAAACATAGAAGTTAATATATTTATTAAATTAATTTCCTTCTCAACGACAACAGAAGATAATATTTGAACGACATAGATCCACCAAGATTCAAACCAAATTATTAATAAAGGTATTTTATAATTAACATTTATATAACCTAACAATCCCAAGACAAACCATATATCTGAAAGTATTACTAATGAAACAAATACATGGTAAATTGAGATAAGCTGAATTGCATTCAATATATTAGCATTTTTTTGTAAAGTTCTATCTCTTATCAATTTTGATACGATATATAAATTTCCAAGCATCCAACGTGTTCTCTGTCTTAGCCATACTCTAAAAGTTTCAGGTTCTTGTTCCCAAGTAATAGAATTAGTTACAACAGGCAGTAATAGACCTTTTGCTGTTATTCTCATTGTAAGTTCGGCATCTTCGGCAAGTGCATAAGGGTCCCAACCTTTAATTTCTTCTAAAACCTTTCTCTTTACAAGCATGTTTGTCCCAGTTAATGATCCGAGTCTAAATAGCTTCCATCTCCCCGACTGCATTACTAATTGAAATACCATAAATTCTAAACCTATCATTCTTGTTAGTAAATTTTTGTACATATTTATTGTTTTAACATATCCTACAGCTCCTGCATATTTATCGCTTTCTATAGTTTTTTCTACTAGTTTTTTTACTGCGTCAGGTTGTGGTTGATTGTCTGCATCAAAAATTACAACAAATTCCCCATTGCTAATTGAAAGCCCATAGTTTAATACTCTGGCTTTACCTTTGGGAAAACCAGAAGGAACTTTTATATGATAAAAATTTTTATATATTTTTGAAAAATATTCTGCAATTTCACCTGTTTGGTCTGAAGAATTATCGTTCAGAACGTATACTTTTAATTGCCCTGGATAGTCTAAATTGGCCATTGCATCTAAAGTTTCAAATAAAACTTTGTCCTCATTGTAAGCTGGGATTAATATATCTACAGAAGAATAATCTATTTCTTTTTTATACGTTTTTTTATTTTCTTCTTCCATCTTAAATAACAAGCCAAATACAGTTAGCAAAGTGTAGTAAAAAATAAGAAACCAAAATGAAATTGCAATAATAACGATAATTTTTTCCATCATTTTTTTCATCCTTTTCTCTTTTCTTTCAATCTCCTTTAGAAAAAGGAGTATTTCACACAATCCCTTCCCGATGCCTTTGCCTCATAAAGCATGTCGTCTGCGCGCAAGAGAATGGTATCGATTGTATCAGACGGTCTATAACTTGTTACGCCAAAGCTTGCCGTTACATGCCCCACTTCCGGGAATGCCATATTGCTTAGTTTTCCCCTCAACTCTTCGGCTAAACCTACCGCATCTTCTAAAGAAGTCTCGGGCAATAGAATTATAAATTCTTCTCCGCCCCAGCGTGCAAAGCAGTCTGTTTTTCGTATCCTATTTTTTACCATATCAGCAATGCTCTTTAGAACCATATCCCCCGCAGCATGACCAAATCTATCGTTAACATTTTTAAAATGGTCTATGTCGAACATAATAATAGAAAAAGGCTTCCCACTTCGACGTGTGCGTTCCATCTCCTGTTCCATCATATGCATGAAAAAGCGGCGATTATAAATATTTGTCAATGGATCAGTTATGGATTGCAGGTAAATCATTTCTTCAATTTTCTTGCGTTCGGTTATATCACGGACAATTCCTACTGCATGCCACGCATCCTTTATTCTCACAGCAGACAGCGAGAGTTCTACATCAATTTCATGACCATCTTTATGCTTTGTTTTTAATTCAATCGTTTTCCCTACCGCATTCCCCTTACCACTTAATTGAAATTTCCTGAATGCTTCTTTATATACCTGATAAAGACTTCCATCGTGTACCATAAACTTGTGCAGTTCTTTACCCATTACTTCTTCCTTAGTGTAGCCAAATATCCTTTCCGCTGCAGGATTCCAGAAAGTAACATACCCTTTATCATCAATCATAATAATAGCGTCTCCTGCAGACTTCATTATCGTGCTTAAAAGTTCGTTCCTTTCCTGCAATTCTCTTTCTAATTCTTTATGCCTTGTTATATCTATTATAACTGCTACAAAAACCCTTTCTTTCATGTATTCTATAAGTTGCAAGTGAACTTCGACTGGATAGCAAGAACCATCTTTCCTCCGATGAATTGTATTAAAGATTAGTTTCTCCTTTTCCCCATTCTTTAAAGGTAAGAGGAGTTCTTTAAAGCTTTTTATGTCGAATTCGGGTTTTAAATCAACAGGTGTCATCTCTTTAAGTTCTTCTTCACTATACCCGAGGTTTCTCCTTGCACCACGGTTTACTGCTATAAATTTTAATGTCTCGGGATGAAATATATAAATTTCGTTCAATGAATTTTCAATTATTTGCTGATAAAACTTTGATTCCTTTTCAGCATACCATCGTTCAGTAATGTCAAAAATGATTAAATAAAGAAGTTCTTTCTTTTGATAATTGACAGCAGTGGAATATACTTCTACAAAACGCTGTTCTCCGTTTGATAATTTATGAATACAAATACAAGGGTTACAGCTGCGTTTAAACGCTTCTATGCAGTTTTTATCATCATTTATGACAGAATTAATGTTAATTTTACCAATATCCATCTTTAAAAGAGTCTCTTTTGGGTGACCGTAGAAACGGCAGGCAGACTTGTTAGCATCAACAATTCGCCCTGATTTCGGTTCAATAAGCAACATAATCGCCTCATTGGTTTCAAACATATTTCGGAATAGTTCTTCGCTTTGTTTGACCATCATATTTGATTGGTGAAGTTTAAGGGCCATTTCAACTGTAGAAATAAGTACATATTCGTCTACGCCTTTGAGTATGTAGCCATAGCCAGTAACCGATTTGATTTTCTCCATGATTTCTTTATTAGTATTTGCAGTAAGGAATACAATAGGGATGTCTTTAAATTGCTGTATTATGCGAGATGTTTCTATGCCATCTAATTTACCCATAAGCTCTATATCCATTAGAATTAGATCGGGGCTTTGGTCGCTTTTGACTTTTTCTACAGCTTCTTTGCCTGTGCACACTGTTTCCGGTTCATATCCGTATTTGCTCAAAATATCCTCTGTTATCTGTGCATTAAGCCTGCTGTCTTCCACAATAAGAATTTTTTTGGGCATATCGTCATTCATATAAGAAGACCCCCTGTTTCGAATCGGTATCTAACATAATTTTGATTTTAGTGTAGAAACTCATTTTTAGAATCTACTTATTTCTGTTCTTTGACAATTTTATAGGTAAAAGATGGTAATTTCACAACAATGGCGATTCAAATTTAGTAACAAATTCACTAATTAAAACATCTTTCTATCTTTTTTAAGTATTTTTTACCATTTATTGGGTTAAGATAGGCACACTTCTCCCTGGGACCTTTAAAGCAGCCTCTTTAACCTGCTCCAGTATATATCTTGCAAATCGCTTGAAGTTTTGAGCTAACACTTTTAATCCTACGTTTACTTTACATTGATTTCTTAATTCACACATCTCGCAGGATTCTTTTGGAAAATGGGCTACCGTTTGCCCATTCTTGACACCTGCATGAATAGGTATTATCCCTTTTGGACACTTAGTTATCGTTTTTGTTTCTTCGTCTATTTCGTATTCGGTTACTGCTATCTTAATAGAAGTAGGTTTCCTACCACTTAAGTCGGTAAAATGGAGTTCTACTTTATTTTCTTTTGCAAGCTGAACTACTTCTTCAGAATAATAACCACCGTCCACATATATTTCTTCACAACCAGTATTTTGTTTTACGATAGATATTCTTTCTTTAGCAAGTTCTACATCACTTTTTATGTTCTTTTCTACTGTATAATCCGTTATGAGCTGGAAGGGATTTTCCTCTGAACAGGTTTCAGTAATATTTAAAACGTATCCGCTCTCAGCTTTATTTCCCTTCTTGCGGTAAGTGGCATCCTCATCATATGCAGATTGAAGGGAGTCGCTGGATATGCTCTTGTTATCTTTTGCTTTGAGCTTCTTGGTTTTTTCATCATAGTATGCCTGTTCTGATAGAAATCTTTTTAGTATCCTTTGTTCATCGGATTCTTTGAGTTCAGAAATATTTTCGATTATTTCCTTTGCTTCCTGACATAACTCTAAAAGTAATTCAAGCCGGTTTTCGCTTTCTGAAGGCTTTGTTTTATGTATCATTTCTGTTTTGAATTCAGGTTTAAGAACTTCTTTCAACCTTTCTGAAAGTTTGCTTTCGGGAATTTCTTTTACTGCTCTGTAAAGTACATCAAAGGCAAGAGCAGTTCTTCCAGCTTTTTTGATGTTTGACATAAACATTGTAGAGTCCATACGTTGTTCTTTCATGGTTATGCCGGCTTCCTTTGCAAAAATCCTGGTAAGGTTTAAAAATTGGCCAAATATCATATCTTCTTGTTCAGGGTGTTTTATTAGGTATTGATATATCCTTGATCTAAAGTCATACAGAGTTTTCTCAGAAAGATTCATACCACCTAAGGTCCTTATCCCTACGGCATAGTTTATTAGATAATTGAAGTTGAAGTTTTCAATAATTTCGTCATCAGAGTAGTTTTTTAAGTGTTTTATGTATTCTAAGGAAAGAAGTATATTAACGGGTAAGTTTGGTCTTCCGGTATTGCTGTATAAGACTGAAAAAGGTTTTTCATCAATGTTGCAGAATACGTACTTATAGAATATGGGAGCCCATGATTTGTCTAATTTCGTTTTTATTCTCGTATCCATCCAGTTTGTGCTTTCAAATAAGGACTCCTGCAAATGGTCATTGTTTTCTCTGAACAATTTCTACACCCCATTTTTCGCTGTGATTTTTAGCTTTGCTCTTAATTTTACCATAAACCATTATAAATTTGTACTATCTGTAAGTATTTGGGGTGTTTGTTCTTTTGTTTTGTTTAGTTTCATTGTTTTTATAATGAAAAAGCTGGGGTTTTTACACCAAAATCAAATATTAAAAAATAAAAACTTTTTGTTTATTACTCTCGCCCAGTTCTGTGCCCTGTATGAATACTGGACTGCAGTTACCTGGGGTGCCACCTTCTTTCATGAAGAACGGGGAATCAGCATGCAACTTGCAGGCCTTTTTGTCGCCATAGTTGGAATAAGTGCTATCCTGCCAAGTCTTTTTATTGGAAGGATTTCGGACAAATTTGGGCGAAAAAAATAGCTCTAATGCTATTTCCATTAGGAGCTTTTACAATATTCTTAATGACTTATGCCCGTTCTGCTTTTTCTATAATACTATGCCTGGTGGCTTACGGAATTGTGGGTAAGTCCTCCTGGGACCCCATCGCGGTAGCCTGGGCAGGCAGTCATGCAGCAGCCATTGATAAAGATGCGATGGGTACTGCCATGGGAATTTTTAATTTTATAGGTATGATGTCGGCTGTGGTTGCTCCAATTATCACCGGGTATTTAAAGGATATAACAGGTTCGCTGGTATCGGCGTATTATGTAGCCGCCGCAATGTCTATTTTAGGAGGACTTTTGGTTATGTTTGTTCAGGAAGATGCGGTGTTTACTAAGTAATCCAGAGCGTATAGATAACCGTACGGCCCGAGCCCTACGATGACGCCGTTTACCACAGGGCTTATTACCGATTTATGCCTGAATTTTTCCCGGGAGAAGGTATTCGATACATGCACCTCCACCGCAGGAAGATCTATCGAACACAGGGCGTCCCTTATGGCGATGCTGTAGTGAGTGTATGCACCGGCGTTTATCACTATGCCGCAAGCCCATTCCTTTGCGCTTTGAATCTCATCTATAATATCCCCTTCGGAGTTATACTGCACTATGCGGACTTCCACATCCAATTCCCTGGCTTTTTTCATTATCATTTTGTTAATTTCCTCGAGGGATGTCATGCCATATATATGGGTTTCCCTTGTTCCCAGCAAATTAAGGTTTGGCCCGTGAATCACCAGGATTTTCATCAGTTTTTCCCTCCTTTTTCATCCATTGCATTTTTCAACAGGATTTTCAGATCTCCCGGAAGCTTTTCGACAACCCTTACATCTCCAATGTCGTAAGGGACTATAAACCTTGGCCTTCCCGCTACAGCTTTTTTATCCTTTAAAAGAAAGTTTGAAATTTCTTCTTCCTCTATTTTATAGGGCAGCTCCTTTACCGATACCGGCAGGTCAAAAAAGGATAAGAGTTTCTTAACACTTTCAAGCTCCTTTTGGAGGTTATTGCCCAATAAAAGGGAAAGCTTAAAGGCCATTACGGTACCAATTGATACCGCCTGCCCGTGGCTAATTTTATATCCCGAGGCCGCTTCCAATGCGTGCCCAAAAGTGTGGCCAAGGTTTAATACCATCCTCTTGTCTTCATCCCTCTCATCTTTTTCTACTATTTCTTTTTTGAACTTAATACATTCATAAACGATATTGAAGAGGGTTTCGGAATCTCTTTCCTTTATTTTAATGGCATTTTCTTCTATGTTTTTAAAAAGCCCTCCCTGTAAAATAGCCGTTTTTATTACCTCCGCCATTCCGTCGCTGAAAATTTTATCGGGTAGGGTAAAAATATGGCTTATATCGGTAACCACCAAGTCCGGCTGGTAAAACGCCCCTATGAGGTTTTTCCCTCCCCTGTAGTTTACCGCCACTTTGCCGCCCACACTGGCGTCCACCTGAGCCAAAAGGGTAGTGGGAACATATACCCACTTTATCCCTCGCATATAGGTAGCTGCGGCAAAACCTGCTACATCGCCGGTTATTCCGCCTCCCAGGGCAATTATCAAGGATTTTCTATCAACCCCGAGCTTTATAAATTCATCGTATATTTTTGAAAGGGTACTTATATCCTTTTTTTCTTCCACATCTTCTATAAAAACGGTTTTTATATCAATTCCTTTTTCTATAAAGACTTCCTTCAAAGGAACACCGAAAAGCTGATTTATTACCGGGCTTGTTACTATCACAATACTGGAAAAATTATTTCTCTTTATATAATCTGTTAACACTTCATGTAAAATTATATATCCCACAACTACCTCGTAATTTTTGGATTCGGTTTTTACAATAATCTTATCAATAATTGAAAAATCATGTTCTTCCTTTGCCTGCAAAAAAAGTTGTTCAAGTATTTTATTAGCAGTTCTTTCCGGATTTTCATCCCCTTCTACTACCAAATCAGCACTTTCAAGATAGGTATTTATCCTTTCCTCGTAGAGCTTTTTTAATTTTTCCTTTTTCTCTTTAATATCATCGGCTTTTAAAAGAGGCCTCGTGTCATCTCCCTGCAGGCGCTTTAATAGGGTATCCAAAGGAGGATTTAAAAACACTACGTTACCGTTTTTCTTTAAACTTTCTCTATTTTGAGGCCGCATCAGCGTCCCCCCTCCCAGCGCGATAACCGAATTCCTGAGTTCCGCGACTTTTATTGTGAGCTTGGATTCTATTTCCCTGAATTTTTCTTCACCAAATTTTTGAAATATCTCCGGAATGGTCATCCTTTCGGTTTCTTCTATTAATATATCCAGGTCTAAAAAAGGCCTTTTTAGCTTTTTTGCTATAATCTTACCTACGGTAGTTTTCCCACTTCCCGAAAGGCCACTTAAAATTATGTTTTTTTCTACCATCGGCTGCCTCCCCTCTCTTCCAGCAGAGCATCGGCTAAAACCAGGGCTACCATGGATTCGGCCACCACAGCAGCGGAGCCTACCGCGCATACATCGGACCTTTCTACGTGGGCCAAGGTTTTTTCCATCGTCCTTAAATCTACCGACGGCAGAGGATTTTGAAGGGTAGGTATTGGTTTCATAGCAGCTCTTAAAAAAATAATTTCTCCATTGCTCATTCCCCCTTCAATACCTCCAGCTTTATTGGAACCCCTTTTTGATATTAAAATGGGATCATGGGCCTCTCTTCCCGAAACTTCTGCCAATTTAAACCCCATTCCCATTTCCACCCCTTTTACTCCGGGTATGCTCATTACTGCTGCTGCCAATCGGGCATCAAGCCTCCTATCCCAATGCACGTAACTTCCAAGGCCTATCGGAACATTTAATGCAGCAACCTCAAAAATACCCCCTAATGTATCTCCCTTTTCCAGTGCATCATCAATGAGCTTTTTCATTTGCTCGGAAGCTAAATTATCCGGGCAACGTACCTCTGAAGACTCTGCAAGTAGAAAAAGTTTTTTTGCAACATTTTCATCGTACATTCTCTCATCCATTGGCGGCAAGTCAGCTGAGATTTGCCCGATCTGGGTAACCCAGCTTATCACTTCAATGCCTTCTTTATATAAAAGCTTTTTTGCAAAATAACCGCATGCAATTCGTGCTGCAGTTTCTCGCGCGCTTGCCCGCTCCGCTACTGGACGGCAATCCTCAAATCCATATTTGATCATTCCTGCTAAATCGGCATGACCCGGTCGGGGTGCCACAATGGGTACATATTTATCCTTCCAGTTGATGTAATCCTTATTGGGGATAAATACAGCAATCGGAGCACCGGTAGTTTTTCCTGCTATAACTCCTGATGTAATTTGAACCTCGTCATCTTCAATCTTAGCCCGTCCTCCCCTGCCGTAGCCTTTTCTCCTCCTTGAAAGTTCTAAAGAAAGCTCTTTTTCATCCACTTCTATCCCCGCTGGCATTCCTTCTAAGATTGCAGTAATTCCTGGACCATGGGACTCCCCTGCTGTAATAAACCTCAACATCCCAACCACCAGCTTCCGATTTTTTCTGTTAACGCATCCTTCATAGTTTTTACCGGAGCGGGTTTACCGGTAAAAATTTCAAAAGCGTAAACTCCCTGCCAAAGCAATATATCTATACCGCTTACCACTATATAACCCATTTTTTGAGCTTTCAAATAGAGTTTCCCCGGTTTTTCGCTGTAGCTGAGATCGCAAAACATTTTGTCTTTTGCATCACATTTTTCAATAATTGGCTCAAATAGTAAAGCACCTTCTTCCGGGATACAATTAACTATGAGCTCTGCATCTTTGAAAGCCTTTTGAAGTTTATCCCCTTCTTCTAAATTCAACACGTTCCATTTTACATTTTTAAAATTTTGTCCCATAGTTTTGGCTAATTCTTCTGCTTTATAAATGGTGCGATTAATAATTGAAATGGTCTTTACCCCAAAAGATGCAAGTGCTGCAGCACACCCTGCAGCTGCTCCCCCTGCACCCAGAATAATCGATGAACTTATTTTGATTTCATTCCCTACTTTTTCATATAAAGCTTTTAAAAGACCTGGTCCATCAGTGTTATAACCGTAAGGTTTCGATTCCGAACCTTCACGGTGAAATATGACGGTGTTCACTGCACTGCATTTTTTGGCAAAATCATCCACTTCGCTGCAAAGTTTATAAACATCAGACTTATAAGGCATTGTTACGTTAAAACCCTTCATTTGCCGGGATGCGTGAAAAAAGAAGGCACTTAAATGTTCCTTTGGTACAGGAATTGCCTCATACCTCCAGGGAAGATTTAGGCTTTTTAGGGCAGCATTTTGCATAATAGGAGAAAAGGTCTTATGAAGCGGCCATCCGATTACCGCAAGTTCAGGCATTTCATTAAGTTCCAATTTCACCATAATCCAATCACCCTACTCACTTACTTTTCCCAGAATTTCAAAAAAGTCGGGAAAAGATATTTTCACGCATTCCGCGTTTTTAATCCTTGAATATCCCGGAATCGATAGCGCCGCCACAGCCATGGCCATAGCGATCCTGTGGTCGCCAAAGCTTTCCACCTCGGCGGGCTTCAGGGACCTGCCACCCCGGATTATCAGGCCGTCTTCCAGTTCCGTCACGTCGGCTCCAAACCTCCTCAAATTGTCTGCAACCGCTTTTATCCTGTCGCTCTCTTTTACCCTTAGCTCCGCCGCATCCCTTATTACCGTCTCGCCTTCGGCAAAGGCAGCCGCTACGGCAATCACCGGAATTTCGTCTATGAGCCTCGGTATGATTTCACCTTCTATCGTTGTACCGCAAAGCCCATTTCCTTTGATAAACAGACTGGCAACTTTTTCGCCGTTTTGAATCCTCTCATCATGTATTTCTATATCGCACCCCATTTTTCGGAGCACATCGATTATACCCGTGCGGGTGGGGTTAATGCCCACATCCTTTACCAAAAGTTCGGAATCCTCATTTATGGCAGCAGCCACCATGAAGAAGGCCGCCGACGATATATCCCCCAGCACCGTCACTCGCCCCGCGCTAAGTTTATCCACCGGGGTCAGTCTGACCTCACCGCCCATTGTAAAAATCCTTCCACCGAAGTGCGACAGCATTATTTCGGTATGGTCACGGGTTTTGTGCTTTTCTATTACGGTAGTTTCGCCTTCGGCGTAAAGCCCGGCCAGCAGTATTGCCGACTTTACTTGGGCGCTGGCCACCGGAAGCTCGTACCGAATTCCCCTAAGGCGGCCCCCTCTTATGGTGAGGGGAGCGTACTTGCCTCCGCCTGCCCCTTCAATAACGGCTCCCATCATGCTCAAGGGCTCCACTACCCTGCCCATGGGCCTCCTCAAGAGGGGCTCGTCCCCGGTAATGGTGGCTTCAAAACTCTGACCCGCCAATATCCCTGAAAGGAGCCTTATTGTCGTCCCGGAGTTGCCCGCGTAAAGGGGACCGTCGGGCTTTTTCAAACCTCTAAGCCCCCTTCCATTTATTACTAATTTATCAGGTGCATCAAAGCGAATATCTATACCCATTTTTCTAAAGCATTCCACGGTGCTAAGGCAATCGTCAGCCGGGAGAAACCGCTCTACTTCAGTCACACCTTCCGCAATGGCTCCAAGCATTACGCTTCTGTGGGATATGGATTTATCCGGTGGAGCTGTAATCTCCCCTTTAATTCTCCTTTTACCTTCCAGTATCGCATCCAAAACCTTCATCCCTCCCCTTCATGTAGTCTCGAGCCTTGTAAAAGATCCTTTTTATATCTTGAACACTTGCTAACTCTATGGCTGCTTCCAGCTCATTGAGCTGCCTTTTATAAATGGATATCATTTTCAAAACTTCATCCCTGTTCGTAAGCAAAATATCTACCCATATTCCAGCAGAGGAGGAAGCAATGCGGGTAGCATCTTTATACCCCTCCCCTGCCAGTTTTAAGTATTCGCCGCTGTAGTCGGACTCTCTCACTGCATTCACCAGACTGGTAGCTACAACCTGTGGCAGGTGGCTAATTGCAGCCACTATCCTGTCATGCTCTTCAGGCGGCATTATATAAGGAACCGCGCCAATTTTCAAAATCAATGACTTCAGAGTCTCAACAGTTTCCGGGGAAGTTTCAGCAGTAGGCGTCAATATTTACGGGCTTTTTGAAAAAAGGTCGGCCCGGCTAAAATTGTAGCCGCTATAATGGGATCCTGCCATTGGATGTCCTCCCACAAAATTCACACCTTCAGGTAGTACTTCTTTCATGGAATTTGCCACAAACCTTTTGGTGCTGCCCGTGTCGGTCAAGATAGCACTTTTTTTAACAAATGGTGCCAGCTTCCTCACAACCGGCACGATGCTCAATACCGGCGTGCAGATGAATACTACATCTGCCTTTTTTAATGCTTGAAAACAGATTTCATCCTGACTATTTATATTAAAGCTGTCTTCCGAAACAACCCCTTCGCTTACAGCTGCTGAAAGAGCTTCGCCATCGGCATCAATACCCAGCACATCAAATCCCTTAGCCCTAAAAGCTCTGGCCAGCGATCCTCCTATAATTCCCAGCCCTGCTACCGCAATTATTAAGGATTCTTTCAATTATATTCTCCTCCCAACTATAGGGGCAATTTTTTTGAGTTCTTTGCACAGCAGCATGAAATTTTCCGGTTTAAGTGACTGTGGACCGTCAGACAGAGCTTCCTGGGGGTTGGGATGAACTTCTATTATCAATCCATCGGCACCCGCAGCCAGAGCTGCTCTGCTCATAGGTGTTACCCAGCGCCAATGACCCGTGCCATGGCTGGGATCTACTATTACGGGCAGGTGGCTGATGTGCTTTATAATCGGCACTGCGCTAAGGTCCAGGGTATTCCTGGTCATCGGCTCGAAGGTTCTTATTCCTCTTTCACAAAGGATTACCTGAAAATTACCCTCATTCATGATGTACTCGGCGGCGTTCAACCATTCCTCGATGGTAGCGGATATTCCCCTCTTCAAGAGCACCGGTTTTTCCGTTCTGCCCACCGCTTTGAGCAGCTGGAAATTCTGCATATTGCGGGCTCCTATCTGCAGTATATCGGCGTATTCGGCCACCATTTCTACCGCTTCCGTGCTGATCACTTCGGTCACAACAGGAAGTCCGGTTCTTTCCCTGGCTTCAGCGAGAATTTTTAAGCCCTCTTCACCCAGACCCTGGAAGGAATAAGGCGAAGTCCTGGGTTTGAATGCCCCTCCTCGGAGGACTTTAGCGCCGCACTTTTTCACTATTTCGGCAGCCTCAAAGAGCTGCTCCCTGCTTTCCACAGCACAGGGACCGGCCATGATGACGAATTCGTCACTCCCTATAAGCACATCACCCACTTTTATCACGGTGGGTTCGGGACGAAAGGTACGGCTTGCAAGTTTATACGGCTCCATTATAGGCACGGTTTTTTCGACACCCTCCATAAGTTCTATAAGCTTGTCGGCCAGCTTCCGGCGGTCTCCTATTACACCAATTATGGTAACATCTGAGCCTTTTGAAATGTGAACATCGAGCCCCGCATTTTCAACCACCTCGCATACTTTTTTTATCTGATCATCAGTGGCGTTTTTCTGCATTACTATAATCAAGGTCAATCACTCCATTTACATGCTGTCAATAGTCGTGTTTTTGTATACATTGCCGATTACTTTTCCAAAACTTCATCTTGCCAATGGCCCTCAACTTCCAGGAAAAAGACATATTCGCCCAATGCCCTCCTTGAAGGATGTCCTGTCATTACCCGTAGGTGCAGTATCCTCACTGGATAAAATGATAAAAAAACTCGCCTCAGAAAGGGGCGAGTAGTTTCCCGCGGTACCACCCTGATTGATTTATCAGGGGTAAAACCCCATGATAAATCCACTCTTTCCTTCTAACGTGAGGAGAACGGCACAGCCTAATCGGATATACCTTTCAGCCTGCAGCTCTGGGAATGTACTTCACCGTATAAGCTTACCAGTTCGCACCAACCACCGGCTCTCTTAAAAGCCCAAACGGTTACTCTTTCCCTCATCGCCTTTTTGTGGTATAGTATATTATTTTAGAACTTGTAAAAGATGACTTTTTATAAAAGGTAAAATGAAAAATGTTTAGGAAAAATTATTATATCGATTTGAAGTTATGTCAATAAGTTCGGAAAAATTTTTTTTGGAGATGAACCAAAGTTTCGTTCACACTACTTTATTAAAATAAAAAAGATATTGAAAAGAGTGAGTATCCCTGGGATACGCTGCCACAGACATAAGTCAGTAAATGTATTAACTTTTATGTTGACTGTAGCAGCTTGGCTTAGAGCCTTTGGTGTAAAGCATCAATTATTCTTTCAAACAGACAACGGTAATAAATTCGAAAGTTTATTTTCGACCATTGAAATATATCTTTGCTTAACATACCTGAAAGAGATAAAAATGTAAACTGCTTTGTTGAGCGCTCCCACCGGACCGATGATGAAGAGTTTTATGCTTGGTAAGAACATGAATGGTATGACCCCTATAGAAGCTTTAAAATATTATCGTTGTCTTTATCACCCAGCAATTGGTTCTATACCTGTTGTTGTTTTAGAAAAGCTTTCTAATTTTATCTCTTTACTCTTTAATATTTCTTCGTTGCTCTGGGATAATCTACCCAGAAATAAAAAGCTTTTGAACGAAACTATGGCACATTACAGTACCGGGTAAGACGGTGTATTATTCAATTCATCCAAGAGCTTTTTTCATACGGCTGACAAAATCAGTAATATTACCGAGCATTTCCTCCCTATTTTTGCTGACCTCAATAAGCCTTACTATCGCACTGCCCACGATTACTCCTTCGCAGTAATCCTTTACTTTTTTCGCCATTTCGGGCCCCGAAACTCCGAAACCAAGAGCTCTGGGAAGGGATGTATACCTCGAAACTTCATCCATGTAAAATTTAATATCCGTGTCTATCTTTTCGCGTACTCCCGTCACGCCTTTTACGGATACACAGTATACAAAGCCGCCGGCACCGTCCGTGATTTTTCTGATGCGGTCGCGGGAAGTGGGGGCCACCATGGGTATAAGATGCATGCCCTGGGATGAGATTAGGTCTGCCATCTCACGGTGCTCTTCCACCGGAAGATCGGGTATAATCACCCCGTCTACTCCGGCATCATGCGCCTTACCAGCAAATCTTTCTGGACCGTATTTAAAGATGGAATTGTAATAGACAAGGTATACCAGCGGAACTTCGCTGCGTTTTCTTATGGCTTTTGCAGCATTCATTATCCTGTCCATTTTTGCACCCACCTCCAGGGCCCTGGCCGAAGACCTCTGGATAACCGGCCCATCGGCAATTGGGTCGGAAAAAGGGATTCCCAGCTCCACTATGTCGGCACCGGCCCGTTCCATGGCCAGCACAAGTTCAATGGTGGTTTCCAGATCGGGGTCTCCGGCGGTTATAAAGGTTATGAGCGCCTTATTTCCGGCATTTTTCAAAATCTGGAATCTTTCATCAATCCTGTTCATACCTTCACCCCCATTAAACATGCTATAGTATTGATATCCTTGTCTCCTCTTCCGGAAAGGTTTACCACCACGATTTCATCCCTGGAAAGCTGCGGTGCCAGTTTCATGGCATAAGCCACTGCATGGGCGCTTTCCAGCGCCGGTATGATACCCTCCGTCTTTGTAAGGGTTAAAAAGGCGTTAACTGCATCCTCATCGGTGACGGAAACGTATACGGCCCTTCCCGTTTCTTTGAAAAACGCATGTTCTGGCCCTGCAGCGGGATAATCCAGACCGGCTGATATAGAGTAGACGGGCTTTATCTGACCCTCGTCGTCCTGCAGTACATATGTCTTCATACCGTGAAGCACCCCTATGCTGCCCCTGGATAGCTTCGCTGCATGTCTGCCGGTGTCGACTCCCAGACCTCCCGCCTCAACTCCTATCAGTTTAACGTTTTTATCTTCATAGAAGGGATAAAAAATGCCCATCGCATTGCTCCCGCCACCGACGCATGCGATGATATAATCCGGGAGTCTTCCTGCCTTTTCCATGATCTGGGCCCTGGTCTCATCGCCTATGACCCTCTGGAACTCCCTGACCATGGTGGGGTAGGGGTGAGGCCCCACCACCGACCCGATTACGTAAAAAGTATCGTCTACATGGGCTACCCAGTGCCTCATGGCCTCGTTTACTGCATCCTTTAAGGTGCCAGTCCCCTGGTCCACCTCTGTAACCCTGGCCCCGAGCAGCTTCATCCTGAAGACATTCAGGGCCTGCCGCCTTACATCTTCCTTACCCATAAATATTTCGCACTCCATTCCGAACATGGCCGCCGCCACAGCCGTGGCTACTCCGTGCTGCCCGGCTCCTGTTTCGGCGATTACCCTTCGCTTGCCCATGCGCTTTGCTAGCAGCGTCTGCCCCAGAACATTGTTTATTTTATGAGCCCCTGTGTGGTTGAGGTCCTCCCGCTTCAGGAAAATCCTTGCACCACCCAGCGCTTCAGTTAGCCTTTCAGCAAAGTACAGTGGCGTGGGCCTGCCTGCGTATTCTCTCAGATAATACCTGTACTCCTCCATGAATTCTTCGTCGGCTACGGCTTTATTAAACTCTTCCTCGAGCTCTACGAGGGCGTTCATTATCGTCTCTGGTACATACTGCCCGCCGAATACGCCGAATCTGCCCGGCACATCCTTCATAAACTCCTCACCCTTTCCACAAATTTTTTCATCTTTTCAAAATCTTTATACCCGCCGGTTTCGACACCGGTGCTAACATCTACGGCAAAAGGCTTCACTTTCAGCACGGCTTCCTCCACATTGTCGGTGTTAAGACCGCCGGCCAGGATTACAGGCTGCCTGAACCGGACACCTTCAAGCAAATTCAGGTCGAACCTCAGGCCGGTCCCTCCGTAAAGTCCTATTACCGAAGTATCCAGCAGAATTCCATCTACCTCGTAATTATGTGCCGCTTTCAAACTGTCCGCATTTTCCACCCGGATGGCCTTCCAGACCGAGACCCCTCTGAAACCTCTGACGTTTTCCGGCGGTTCATCGCCGTGAAGTTGGATTACATCCAGGCCAAGTTCATCACAGGCTCTCTCTATTACTTCTCTTCTTTCATTAACGAACACTCCCACCTTTTTTATGTCCGTGTCAAGGTCTGCAATAAGCATGCGGGCTTCTTCAAAGCTTATGCGCCTTCTGCTGGGTGCGAATACGAACCCTGCATAGTCCACCTTCAACATGTTTGCATATTCGATGTCCTGCTTCCGCCTAAGGCCGCAGATTTTTATCTTTATCACATCTATCTCCCCCTTTAAAAGCTGCTAAATCTCTGCATACGTTCTTCGACCTCATGAGGGCTTCCCCCACCAGAATGCCGTCGACACCCACGGACATGAGGTAGCGAACATCATCTACAGTTTTTATACCGCTCTCGGAAATCTTTATTATACCTTTTGGAATCATGCCGATGAGCCTCTCTGTAGTCTTGAGGTTTACACTGAAATCTTTCAGATTTCTGTTGTTTATACCGATTATGCGGGCTCCGGCATTTAGGGCCGCATCCAGTTCTCTCTCGTCATGGACCTCCACAAGGCACTCAAGCCCAAGGGATCCTGCTATTTTATAAAACAATCCGAGCTTATTTCCAAGTACCGCCACGATGAGGAGAAGGGCGTCAGCTCCCAAAGCCCTCGTCTGGTAAATCTGGTATTCGTGGATAATAAAATCCTTTCTAAGAACTGGGCAGGATGTTACGTCCCTGACGATTTTCAGGAAGCTGTCGTCACCCAGAAAAAACTCTTTTTCCGTCAACACCGATATGGCGTCCGCGCCACCTTTTTCGTATTGGACCGCCATACAGGCCAGGTTAAGGTCCTGCTTTATCACCCCTTTAGAAGGGGAAGCTTTTTTTATCTCAGCGATGATTTTAATCCCTTTTCCGCCAGTTAAAGCTTTCTCCATGCTTCTGGGAGGTGCCATGTCTCTGATTTCGTCCTCTAGAGCGCATAAAGGCTTTTTTACCATTTCATCTTTTATTTGTTTTTCCTTGCAGGCGATGATCTCATCCAGAATCATACGGCCACCCTGCTTTCCTTTATAAACTCTTTTAACTTTTCATAGGCGGCCCCCGAATCTATTAACTTCCGGGCCATCCGGACGCCCTCTTTTAAGTCTTCCGCAACTTCCCCAACATAAAGTGCCGCGGCGCTGTTTAATACAACTACTTCCCTCTGAGGGCCTTTTTTGCCCTGCAATACATCCAGAATTATCTTTGCGTTGTAACGGCTGTCCTTTCCGGCTATTTCTTCCACCATCGCAAAAGGAATGCCGTAGTCACGAGGGTCTATAGTATAGTTCCTGATAGTGCCTCCCTTTACTTCGCTCACAAGGGTCTCCCCCGTGATGGTTATTTCATCCAGGCCGTCGCACCCGTGGACCACCATAGCCCTCTTTGCTCCGAGTTCTAACAGTACGCGGGCCAGAAGTTCTGTGAGAGACTCTTCATATACGCCCAGGACCTGACCCTGTACGGAAGCCGGATTGGTCAGCGGTCCCAGGATATTAAAGACGGTTCTTATGCCCAGCTCACTCCGGGGACCGGCCACGTTTTTCATGGCGGTATGATAAAGTGGGGCAAACAAGAATGTAAATCCCACTTTTTCGATACACCTTCTAGCGGCTTTAGGCTCCAGGTCTATTTTGGCCCCCAGGGCCTCCAGGACATCGGCGCTGCCGCTTCTGCCGGATACAGCTCTGTTGCCATGTTTGGCCACCTTAACCCCCCCGGCTGTGGCCACAAACGCCACGGCTGTGGATATATTAAAGGTTCTGCCCCCGTCCCCGCCGGTACCGCATGTATCAACGGCATAACCTTCAATGTCGACCTTCCTAGCCCCGGATCTCATGGCCCTGGCGAATCCTGTTATTTCTTCCACCTTTGCCCCTTTCATTCTCAACCCCACAAGGAAACCGCCTATCTGGGACGGAGTTGCCCCACCGTCCATGATATGGTTCATAGCCTCCCGGGCCTCATCTTCGCTTAGATCTTCTCTTACGATGACTTTTTTTATAATCTCATGAAGCATAAACATCTCCCTCCAGAAAGTTTTTTAATATAGACTTCCCTTCTTCCGTAAGTATTGACTCAGGGTGGAACTGGACCCCAAAAACCGGTAATTTTTTATGGCAAATCCCCATTATAACTCCATCGGCGGTCACCGCCGTCACTTCCAGTTCGCAGGGCAGGGTTTTTTCATCTATAACCAGTGAGTGATACCTCATGGCAGTGAAGGGGTTTTTTACGCCTCTGAAAATCCCGCGGCCGTTGTGTGAAACCTGTGATGTCTTGCCGTGGTATATTTTTCGTGCACCGGTGACCTTCGCTCCGTACGCCACACCTATGGCCTGGTGCCCCAGGCAAATGCCAAGAATTGGAATTCTCCCCCCGGCCTCCCTGACAAGGTCTACACATATTCCCGCATCTTCCGGCCGTCCGGGACCCGGGGAAAGGATTATCCTGCGTGCCCCCGAATTCAACACGCCCTCCACATTAATCTCATCGTTTCTGACCACCTCTACATCGGGGCAGAGCTCCCCCGTATATTGATACAGGTTGTAGGTAAAGGAATCGTAGTTGTCTATTATCAAAATCACCCCAGCACCTCCTTCAAAGCCATAGCCTTATTTAGAGTCTCACGGTATTCTTTTTCGGGCACCGAGTCATAAACTATGCCTGCTCCAGATTGGATGTAGGCCATGCCGTCTTTGAAAATAATAGTTCTTATAGCTATGCAAAAATCCATATTATCCCTGAAGCCCAAATAGCCCACCGCCCCGGCATAAATTCCGCGCCTCGTTTCCTCCAGCTCGTCGATTATCTCCATGGCCCGTATCTTGGGGGCTCCGGAAACCGTCCCGGCAGGCAGGCAGGCCAGGAGAGCGTCGATACAAGTTTTGCCCTGTTTTAATCTGCCGCTCACCGTCGACACGATATGCATGACGTGAGAGTACATATCGACTTCCATAAATCGTTCCACTTTCACGCTGCCGAACTCGCTTACCTTCCCTACGTCGTTTCTACCAAGGTCTACCAGCATGACGTGTTCGGCCCTTTCTTTTTCATCGGCCAGGAGTTCTAATTTTAACCTTTCGTCTTCTTCCGGCGTTTTCCCCCTGGGCCTTGTACCCGCGATGGGATTTGTGGTGACAGTGCCATTCCTTACGGCAACCAGGCTTTCAGGGGAAGAGCCCACCAGGTAAAAATCCCCGAAGTCTATATAAAAAAGATATGGCGACGGATTGAGGGCCCTCAGCCTCCTGTAAGCGCTAAAAGGGTCCACACCAGCGGCGACCGTCATTCGCTGGGAAAGCACCACCTGAAATATATCACCGGCTCTGATGTATTCAACGGCCTTTCTCACTTTCTCGCAGAAGGATTTTTCGTCATAATTCGCCCGGTGTTCTAAGTCTGTTTTCCGGTCCACCGGAAGCGGGTGCAAATCCGCTCTCCGCAGGACTATTTTCTTTAACTGGTAAAGTCTCTCTATTATCTGTTCGTATTCGATATCCTCCTCGGGCATAGCGTTATAGACAAGATACAGGTTGTGGTAAAAATGATCGTATATTATAACTTCCCTGTAAAACATAAGGTAACATTCCGGCAGTTGCAGTTCATCGGGATTGTTGTCGGGGATATTTTCATAGAGCCTTATAATGTCATAACCTACATAACCCACGGCGCCACCTGTAAATGCGGGTATACCGGCCTGTGACCAGTTAATCTTACTGCAGTACCTGTACTTTTTAAAATAATCTTTAACCATGTCCAGAACCTTGCCGTTCTCAGTCTTTACCCCGTCCTCTGAAACTATCAAAATCATATCCTTGTAACTCTTGACAATCATATAAGGGTCATATCCGAGAAAAGAGTACCTTCCCCATTTTTTCCCGTATTCAGCGCTTTCAAGCAGGAACTTGTTGTTGCCGTTTAGATTGTAAAACAGCTCAATGGGTGTAAATTCGTCGGCATTTACCTTCAAGACTACAGGAACCACATAACCCTTCCTCATCGATTCAAACTCAACTTTATCTGGAAATACCATTCACACCCCCCCTTTTTTTTGTAATAAAAAAACACCTCACCCCAATGGGGCGAGGTGCGTCTCGCGGTGCCACCCAATTTTGGCTTTGCAGAGATTTAGTATTAAAAAAGACCATTCACCCTTAGGGTAAATAGTCTTTTTAAGCTAAGCCACCTAAAGCAAAGCCTTCTCGTTGCAGGTACGGAATACCAGAGTATTCGATACCCTGTCCCTTTAACGGAGGACCTTGCGGCTCCTGCTACTCTCATTTCGCATTGCTTCTCCTGGGTCCATTCAACGGCAATCACGGCACCGGTCTCCCACCGTCACCGGCTCGCTTTGGCCTGCATCGCCGTCTACTCTTCCCACTCATCGAATTTAACATTGATAGATTTTGTTTTAATTTTACGAAAAACCAGTCGTTTTGTCAATAAAAAATTATTAAGAGTGTAGTTATTCTGTGATAATGTCATCTTAAAATTTCTCAGTGAAAATGTCACTCACTGTGGTAAAATGAAAGGATGATATTATCAATGAATCCAGAAGAAAGAAATAAGCTTTACGTAGCTCGTTGTCTTATTGACGGGAAAATGTTAGTCAGGGAAGCTGCTGAAATCTTGGCCTTGAGCGAACGCCAGGTTTTACGCATTAAAAAGGGGGTTTTGAAATACGGTGATGCGTTCGTAATCCATAAAA
>Ga0207431_10091_pt1 | contig 21497 bp, 18 predicted proteins | sample YelNats1bottle14_FD_187546 | JGI IMG/M metagenome (GOLD analysis project Ga0207431, IMG submission 187546) | Hot spring thermophilic microbial communities from Obsidian Pool, Yellowstone National Park, USA - site 1 bottle 14 (SPAdes) (version 2) | ecosystem: Environmental > Aquatic > Thermal... | reverse complement strand
AAGCATGGGAGTATGCCAATACAAGAAAAGGCTATTGGAGGATATCCAACAGCCAGATATTAGCAACTTCCATAACTAACGAATACCTTGAAAAGGAAGGCTTTTTAAGTCTAACAAAGAGACTTTCGATGGCATAATAGATTCTGATGAACCGCCGTATACCGAACGGTACGTACGGTGGTGTGAGAGGACGGTAGGTAAAATAATTACCTACCTTCTACTCGATTATGGGGTAAATTTTGAAGAGAAAAAATGAAAAAATGATGAGACAAAGAAAACAAAATCAAAAGCCGCTCTTATTCAAAAACTGGATGATGCTATTTCTGCAGTAAGTAAAATCATAAACCATACCAATGAAGTATTAAAAGGTACTATTTTGACCAGGGAGCGAGGCCTATAAAAAGAGGCAAGGCAAAAGCAGAAGTAGAATTTGGCAGAAAAGTAGCACTTGCAGAATCAGAAGAAGGTTAGAAGTTGCAAGCCAAGTTGAATAAGGTAATCTCTGCGATAAAACCCTGACCGTGCTAATAGTGAAGAAGAGTATAGAGGCTTTGATTAAAGCACCTGAAGAAGTTGCCGCAGATAGAGGTTTTTACTCCAGCGAAAATGAAGAAGAAATACGGGGCTTTAAAGTAAAACATATAGCTATACCTAAGCCGGGCAAGAAAAGTGAAAAGAGATTAAAGCACAAACGCCAGCACTGGTTTAAAAGACTGATACGATGGCGTTCCGGCGGTAAAGTCACCATTGGTCTGTTAGAAAGGAAATGGGGAAAATACAGGCATATGGGTAAATCTGTCCATTTTTACCCACAATGTCAGCAAGTTAACAAAAATTATGGCTCAAACCTACTGAAAAATGGCGGGGTAAAAGTAACAAGAATTAATTTATCATAAAATTTTTAGTATTTGAAAAAAAAAAAAAAAAAAAAAAAAAAAAAAAAAAAAAAAAAAAAAAAAAAAAAAAAAAAAAAAAAAAAAAAAAAAAAAAAAAAAAAAAAAAAAAAAAAAAAAAAAAAAAAAAAAAAAAAAAAAAAAAAAAAAAAAAAAAAAAAAAAAAAAAAAAAAAAAAAAAAAAAAAAAAAAAATTAAGAAAAAAAGAAAAAGAAAAGAAGGATTTTGTAAAAAAGCGTCGAATTATATTTACCTGAAAAAATAAGTAAAGATCTGTTTAACTAAAAGAGATAGAAAAAGTTATTATTTTCATAAAAGCTTACGTTTAAGGGGTGAGGTATTTAGCAGGGGTTGAGAAATTTCAAAAAAAAAATTTATTACTATCTTTTGTTACTATTTACTAATTAGGGAAAGGGGCTTAAAAAATGGTATTTATACAGAAAAATGCGATAAGAAATATATTATGAAGTTTAATATTTATTAATTAAAAGAGAAAAACGTAGAGGGGGAAAGTATAAAGGTTGTCATGGAGCGTTGTTCTCTCTTTATACTACGTACTTCTTGCAAGGGATAGAGCAACGGCAATTCATTGCAGAAATGTAACAAAATATGCTTGCAATTTAGGGAATGTTTTAGGATTAAGTAATAAAGAAATGAAGGAATTGTATGTTGCAGCTTTGCTTCATGATTGCGGCAAAATAGGACTACCGGATAGGCTTTTAAAAACAACAAGGAAATACACTCGTTGGGAAAAACAGATGGTGCAACAGCATGTGGTTATTGGCAGGAATTTGCTATCAAGCCTTGATTTTTCTAAAGACGTAATAGACGGGGTTTATTATCATCATGAAAGATATGACGGATTGGGCTATAAGATGGGTTTACAAGGGAATAATATACCCCTTTATGGGAGAATTATAGCGATTGCGGATGCTTTTGATGCTCTTACGAGTAAACGGCCCTATAGGGAGCCAATGCCCGTTATTGAAGCTATCCAGATATTAAATAACTCGAAAGGGCAATTTGACCCTGAGTTGTTAACAATTTTCTATCACGATGTTGTGGAGAGATATATGAAACAGCAATGTAGTTAATCTTAGTAGGTGTGAATGACAAATTAACAGAAAATTAATAATATTATAAATATACGGAGGTCGTTCAGATATGACAGAAAAAAGTTTTAAGACCCTTGCACCATTAGGTGGCGAGCCAACAGATGCTATAAAGAATAATAAAATCGGAAGTTTTGATACAGAAATACCGAAGTATAATGTTGATAAAAAACAGCTTGAAATGCAGAGGAAGAAGGCACGAACCTTTGCAAAAAGGCAGCAGGCAGCGGAGAGAATTGCGGCTGCTACTGAAGAGTTGTCGTCAGGGGTGGAAGAGGCTTCAGGCGCAGTTGAAGAACTGAGGTCTTCAATGGAACAGATTGCCAGTGGAGCAGAGGAAGCAAGCAAAACTACCCAGGAGTCGCTGGCGGCAATTGAGCAAATAACTAAAGGAGCAGAAAAGGCATCAGAAAATGCACAACGTGCATTAGAACAGGGAAAAGCTATTCAAGTTCTGATTGAAAAAACAGCTGAAGATATAAATAAACTGATAGAAGGAGTCAACAAGGCGTCATCTAAAAATGAGGAGTCAGCAAGGCTTATAGCTCAGCTGGAAAAACAGGCAGAAAACATAGGGAATATAATTAAAACTGTCGTCAGGATAGCCGATCAGACTAATTTGCTGGCGTTGAATGCTGCAATAGAAGCAGCGCGGGCTGGAGAACACGGAAAGGGATTTGCCGTGGTGGCTGATGAAGTAAGGATATTAGCAGAAACTTCAGAAAAGGCTGCTAATGATATAAGAGAGGTTGTAAATAACATTCAGCAAGAGGTAAAGGTTGTTGTAGATGCCATTAATGAATCAGCCGCCAAAGCGCGCTCACAGGTGGAGAAAGGAAAAGTAATAAGTGAAGAGCTGATTAATGTTATCAAAGTTTTAGAAGAAGTTATAAAAGCAGCAGCCAAAGTAAATGATCTTAGCAGAGAATCTTTGCAGGCGGTGCAGGAATTCCAAAAAGGGGCTGAAATAATTGCGAGCGGTGCTGAGGAACAGGCAAAAGCGACACAGGAATCCTTGCAGGCAATAGAACAGCAAACAAGGGCCCTTTCTGACATAAGCCAGGCGGCATCGGATCTTGCTGAGATGGCGGAAGAGTTGAAAACTTCTACTGACACTCAAAAGTCGGCCGAAAGCCTTGCAGCTGCCGCAGAAGAACTTTCTGCTGCCATTGAAGAATCAAGCAAATCGGCAGACCAGATCATGGTAGCGCTTTCGCAGATATCTAAGGGCAGTGAACAGCAGGCGGCAGCGGCTGAAGAATCTGCTGGAGCTGCTATGCAGATAGAAAAAGGAATGAAGACAATAAGTGAACAGGCTCTAGTTTCTCTTAATAGAATTAAAGAACTCTCAGAATTACTAGCAAGCAATAAAACAAAAGTTAATGAACTGATTTCTGGTATTTTAGAAGCAGCAAATGAAAATAAGGTTAATATCGAAAAAATAAAGGCATTGGAATTAAGCGCCAAGAAAATCGATAAGATCGTAGATACTATCGTGACGGTTGGTATTCAAACAAATATGCTTGCTGTCAGTGGAGCAATAGAGGCAGCAAGGGCAGGAGAATATGGCAAAGGTTTTGCAGTTGTCGCATCGGATATTAGAAATTTAGCTCAGGACAGTGCAAACAATGCAGAGCAGATAAAAGAGCTTGTTAGGTCTATACAGGAACAGATAAAGATTGTATTGTTGGATACGGAAGAAATAGGTGAGTTTACAGTTCAGGAGGTAGAAAAAGCGAAAAAGACGTTAAAGGACTTAGAAGAAATAGATAAAGAAATGATAGTTATAGCAAAGGGAACGGAGGAGATTGCGGAGGAAGCTAAACAGAGTGTATTAGCCATTGAGGAAGTAAGAAAGGGCACTGATCAGATTGCGGCCGCTGCGGAAGAAGCGTCAAGGGCAGCACAGGAAGCAGCTACAGCAGGAAAACAGCAGGCGGAAGGTATAAGGGAGCTCGCAAGAGCCATAGAGGAGATTGCAGCATTGGCGGATGAACTGCAGCAGTTTTGAGGGTAGGGTGATGATTTCATGGAATTAATAAACACGAGCGAAAAGTCGATTGACAACAGCAGCCAGTACATTACCTTCTATTTGGGCAATGAGATGTACGGGGTTGCCATACAGTATCTGCAGGAGATAATAAGGGTCCCGGAGGTGGTAAAGGTCCCACGTGTTCCATTGTATATTAGGGGGCTTGCTAACCTCCGGGGAACTATTCTGACAATATTGGATTCTCGGCAGCGCTTGGGACTTGCGAAAGAGGAAGATACTGAAGCGACAAGGGTAATTGTCCTAACTGCAGAGGGTAAAAAAATCGGGTGCGTAGTGGACCGTGTGGTAGGAGTAATATCTATTCGAAGAGATGAAGTAGAAGAAATATCAGGAGAAGAAGTAAATAAGAATTTTCTGGATGGTATAGCAAGGATTGAAGGCGGCAAGAAGCTGATTATGTTGTTGGATGCTAAGCAGTTCCTTAACTCAAAGGATGGAGAGATTACTAAAAAAAATTTATTTAACAAAGCTGTTGTTTCCGAAAAAGATGAAAAAGGTAATGAATCTCTTAATGAAGAGCAGCTACAGATGATCAGTTTTAAGATAGGCGATGAAGAATATGGAATTGAAGTGACGAATGTCCAAGAAATAGTCCGATTTTCCGACGATATCAGCGAAGTTCCAAATTCACCCGATTATATTCTTGGAATTATTTCCTTGCGCAATAGGGTATTGCCTATTGTGAGCCTTAGGCGGCTGTTTAATATGGAGGAATGTACTTTTGATGAGAGGTCAAGGATAATAGTGGTTAATATAGACGAAGGAGACTCCTCGTATAAAGTTGGATTTAGAGTCGATATAGTTTCAGAGGTATTACGCATTCCAAAGGGTTCAATTGAAACGGTACCGCCGCTTTTAAAAGACAAAGACAGTGAGGAGATAAGTGGAATATGTAAACTTAACGGGGGTAGTCGCCTGATTTATTTACTTGATCCTAAAAAGGTACTTTCCCACAGGCTGAAAGAAAGCGCTGATATATTACGGTCTTGCGAGGATGATGATAGAATGGAAGTTATTAATGAGAGTGATAAAGAGGAACAGCTCGTTAGTTTTATGGTGGCAGGTATAGAATGTGCGTTCCCCATAGAAGACGTGAGGGAGATAATAAGGCTAACTGATATAGTGTCGGTTCCAAAGGCACCGGATTTTGTGGAAGGTGTTATTAATCTGAGGGGTATAATTGTTCCCGTGATTGATCTGCGAAAGAAGTTTGGATTAGAGGAAAGTAGCAGGGGTGAACATAACAGAATAGTGATCGTCGAGATTTCAGGCAAGCGCACCGGACTCATTGTAGATTCGGTCAAAGAAGTTCTAAAGGTGAAACGATCTCAGATAGAAATCACGCCCGAAATTCTAATGAATGAGATAGAACAGAGGTTTATCAGAGGGATTGTAAAATTTGATAGATCAAATAGGATGATAATTTTACTCTCCGCGGAAGAAGTCTTATCGGGGAAAGAAAAAAAAGAACTTATGGAAATTAACGAAGCAAAAGGAGAGTAATTATTGAGTATGGAGAAAAAAATTCGCGTGCTTGTAGCGGATGACTCAGCTTTCATGCGCAGGTGCTTGAAAGATATACTTGAGAGTGAAGAAGATATAGAGGTTATTGATACGGCCCGGGATGGTCGTGAGGCAGTGGAAAAGACGATTAAACTTTACCCTGATGTTGTTACTCTTGACATAAATATGCCAAATATGGAAGGTCTTACGGCCCTGCAGCATATTATGTCTATTGCGCCTTGTCCTGTTGTGATTGTTTCGTCCCTCACTACGGAAGGGGCCTTAACCACTTTTGAGGCTCTTGAGCTTGGTGCTTTTGATTTTGTAGCAAAGCCCGGGGGTACGGTTTCGCTGGGAATAAAACAGCTGGCGACTGAAATTGTGACAAAGGTGAGAGCGGCTGCATATTCAAAGAAGAAACTGATAGGTCGTGCCGGCTTTTCAAGAAAACCTGCCGGTGAAATAAAAAGACAGAGTGAGTATGAGAGGATAAAAGAGGTCAAAAATTTTAAAGATGAGGTTGTTGTGGTAATTGGAGTTTCAACCGGAGGGCCGAAAACCCTGATGGAGATATTGCCGTATCTTCCTTCCGATTTTCCGGGGGCAGTGCTGGTTGTTCAGCATATGCCCCCGACATTCACAGAATCTTTTGCAAAGCGCCTTGACCACTACTGCAATTTGCCTGTCGAGGAGGCAAGTGATGGAACGCCTGTCAAGCCAGGGACTATTACCATAGCAAAAGGTGGGTGGCATCTTGCAGTGGAACGGAGTTTAGCAAATTCAGAACTCAGGATAAGATTAACCCATGAGCCTGAAGATGCGCTTTATAAGCCCTCTGTTAATGTAACCATGAAATCGGTGTTAGAAAATGTAAATGGTCGGAATATTATAGGCGTTCTGCTGACCGGTATGGGTGATGATGGGGCTGATATGATGGTAGAGTTAAGGAAAAGGGGCGGTTTGACTATAGCTGAATCGGAGGAAACGGCTGTAGTTTATGGTATGCCTAAAGCAGCAATAGAACGTGGCGGAGCAGAAATAATTGCGCCTGCATATAAAATTAGCGATATTTTAATAAAGAAGGTGAGAGAATATGCAAGAGTCGCGCATAAATGAACTATTAAATTTAATGAAAAAAGGCAGAAGCGAAAACGAACGCATAATGGCGGTGCTTGATCTTGGAGAAGCCACAGGCGAAAGAGTTGTAAAAGCTCTTGCAGAACAGTTTGAGTTGGAAACGAGCAGGGTAGTCCAAGAGGCAATAGTTAGTTCCCTTATTAAAATAGGAGATAAATATGTGGCAGAATCCGCAGCTGAGTTTTTAAAAAGTGATGATGCATATATTAGAAACGCAGGAGTTGAAATACTATCAGTTATAGGTGATTCAGCCCTTGAAGTCCTCGAAAAAATGATTAAATACCCCGACAAAGATGTCCGTCAGTTAGCGGTTAATGCTGTGGGAGAAAGTAATCTTAAAAAATCGCCGATGCTTTTAAGAAAAGTGATAGAGGAAGATGAAGAAGAGAACGTGGTGGCAGCGGCAATTGAATATTTGGGCGAAATTGGCAGCAGTGAAGAGGATAGAAAAGTAATAATGCAAGCTGCCAGTCGCTTTTCCAGTCCATTTTTTGATTATACTGTGAAAATTGCCCTGAAAAAACTGGCAGAATCGAAATGAGGTGCAGAAGTGACTGCGGAAGAATTCATCAAGTTGAGAGACTTTATTTACAGGAAGACCGGGATTTATTTTGAAGAGCATAAAATGTATTACGTTAGGAACAGGGTAGAGAGCCGTATTAAGGCAACAGGACATGAAAATTTTAGAAGTTATTTTACGTGGATGAGGTTTGACGTAACGGGGCAAGAACTTCAAGAATTGGTGAACCTTTTGACAGTAAATGAGACTTATTTCTTCAGAGAATATTATCAATTGAAGTGTTTTGCCGAAGAAGTTTTACCTGAGATTCTTGACAGAAAGTGCGAGGAAAAGGTGCGGATGATTCGGGTATGGTCTGCCGGGTGTTCTACGGGCGAAGAACCGTATACGCTTGCAATAATTATGGAAGAAATGTTGGAAGGTATAGAAAGAGTAATGTGGGAAGTGCATGCAACAGATATCAACACAGAGGTACTGGAAAGAGCTGAGATGGGTATTTATTCCTCAAGATCCGTAAGACTGGTGCCCGAAGAGTACAAAAAGCGGTATTTTATACAACACGGTGAATTATATGAAGTAATCCCGGAGCTTCGGAATAAGGTTAAATTCTACCAGCTTAATTTGATGGATGCGGTTGCAATGCGGAAAATGGTGGGTTTTGATGTGATTTTTTGCCGAAATGTTTTAATTTATTTTGATGACGCATCACGGAGGCAGGTGGCCCTTTACTTTTATGAAGCCTTGGCAGAAGGTGGCTATATATTTCTGGGCCATTCAGAGTCTATGAGCCGTATAACTCCTATTTTTAAATTGCGCCGCTTTAAAAATGCATTTGTATACCAGAAATGAGGTGAAAAAAAGATTTATGAAACCTTGGGTATTGATTGTGGATGATTCAGCTTCTGTCCGAGGCTTTCACGGTGCGATACTTCGGAATGCTGGGTTTGAGGTTGATGAAGCCGCAAACGGCTATGAAGCTCTGGAAAAATATTATATGAAGAAATTTGATCTTTTACTGGTTGATGTGAATATGCCTAAGATGCACGGGTACGAGCTTATAAGACAGATAAGAAAAGATAATCTTTACGGTTTTGTTCCTGTGATTGTCATATCTACAGAGTCTGGGAAGAATGATTATTTGGAGGCATTCCGAGTTGAAGCAAATCTTTATTTAGAAAAGCCTGTTGATCCGATTTATCTGCAGCTTTCCGCAAAGATGTTGACAGGGATGAGGTAGGGATGAGAAAAAATGATTAGTGGGGAAAAAGATTTTATAAAAACTGCAAAGGAACTTCTTGACAATATAGGCTTTTTTGTACTTGCAATGGAAAATGCTGAGGAAAAAGATAAGGCAGCAAAGCATATTTTAAGCAAATTGGAGAGCCTTCTGGAGTTATATAGGGCATACGATTTAGAAGAACTGTGTTCTTTTGTCGAGAATTTAAAAAAATTAGTAAAGGAAATAGCTCTAAAGGATAAGCTTATTGATGCAGAACTTAGCGATTTCATGTTGGATGCTTTTGAAAGGATAATGAGTTTAGTAGAAAGTGCTGAAAAAGAAGGATTTGACATTTTAAAAAAGCCAGAGCTAAAAGAACTTGAGAATAAGATATCTGATTATTTAAATGAGATGGAAAAAATACTTTATATACCTGTGGTTCATACTGATGATACGCTGTATACAATCCCGCCAGATAATAAAAAATTTTTAAGTGAATTATTGCATAAGGGTGGGGATATATATGAAGTATCTATGCAGGCAGTGGACTCCGGCGCAATGGAAGTTGACATAGTTGGAATCTTTTGCAAGTTGAGAGAAATAGGAGAGGTTGTACATATTGCTGCTGACAACCGAAACTTGCCTTCTCTTAAGGATTTTGATCCCTCTGTCCCATATGTATCGCTGAATTTTGTAGTTGTGACCGATAAAAGTGCTAAGGAAATAGAAGAAGCGATTTTGAAAATAGCAGGGACTGAAAGTAATATAAGATTGCTTGTATCTCCCGTATTTCCAGATGCAGTTATGGATATTCCAGAACCAAAAAATAGTTCTGCAGCCAATTCTACTGGAGAAGATAAAGTTAATGAAGTATTAGATTTGGTCCTTTCCCAGCAGGAATTATTTTATCAAGTTGCCGATACACCAGAAGAACGGCGCCGGAGGGGAGATATGGTTATGAACGTGCTACAGAGGGTTGCTGAATACATGGGGTGGATCACAAAAGGACAAAATTTGATTGAAGCTTTTAAGAAAAGTAAGAGTATATGGCACGAAAAGTTTTCAATGCTTATTAACTTGGTGAACAAGGATGAAGAAAAAACCTTCGAGAGAGATGATTCAAATGTCAAAAAACTGCCGATTATAGAAAGTAACATAGAAAAGAAAACAGAGAACAGAGAGGAAAAAATTTCTATAAGAACAGAAGAAGATAAAAATGGCCTTTCGGAAATTGAAATTACAAAAACCGTGAAGGTAGAGCAGGCCAAGGTAGACGAGCTTATGAATCTGATTGGGGAACTGATTGTGGTAAACAACGGGCTTTCTTACATGATAAGAAAAATTGAGATGAAATATGGATTATCTGAAATAACAAGAGAGCTTAAAGAACAACAGGTGTTTCTAAAAAGAATAGGGAAAGATTTGCAGGATATAGTTATGAGCTTTAGGCTCTTTCCTATACGCTATATCTTCGATCGCTTCCCGCGGATGGTTCGAGAAATAAGTAAGAAATTAAACAAAAAGGTGCGTTTTGTAACTGAAGGTGAAGAGACACAAATAGATAAAAATATCGTAACAGCTCTTTACGAACCAATGCTGCACATTATAAGAAATGCAATAGATCATGGGATTGAAGAACCAGAAGAACGTTTGAAAGCCGGCAAACCTGAAGAAGGAACGCTGATTCTCAGAGCCCAGCGAATAGGAGATAAGGTTTTGATTGAGGCAAAGGACGATGGCCGCGGTATCGATCCTAATGTAATTCTGGCTAAAGCTGTTGAAAAAGGTTTTATATCTGTTGAGGAAGCAGAAAAAATGGATGTTGAAAGAGCCTTAGAACTTTTGTTCATCCCAGGTTTCAGCACATCGGATGCTGTAACCGAGCTGTCCGGTAGAGGAGTGGGAATGGACGTAATAAAAGATACAGTTAAAAAACTGGGCGGCAATGTGCGTTTGGTCAGCAAAGTAGGTATGGGAACTTCTGTGTTTATGGAATTTCCAGTGACAATGGCTACGTCGAGGGTACTGCTGGTTACTCTGTTAGGGCAGTATTATGCTTTTCCCCTCGAGAGCGTGCGCGAACTGGTAAAGATTAAGCCTCAAGATATAAAGAGGATGAAACAAAGAGAGATTGTCGTTTTAAGGGAAGAAATAATGCCCCTATTGAGACTAAAGGAGTTTATAGGTATTCAAACAGGAAAAGAAAACGAAGGTGGGTTTGAAGAGTATCCCCTTGTTGTGTTAAACAGCGGTATGGCGGTTATGGTGGATGAATTTATTGGTGAGCAGGAAATTATCGTAAGGCCTCTCCCAGAAGAACTTTCATCTGCTGCATGCTTTTTAGGTGCAGCCATATTGGGAGATGGTAATATTGTCCTTGTTTTAAACCCTGATGAACTTAGCGGAGGGATTTAAATGACTTGGAATTACCTTGATGCTTATATTGAAGAAACAAAAGAGCAGCTTTCCAGATTAGAACAACTGTTTCTTGAAATGGAACAAAATCCTCATCAATCAAATGTCCTGAATGAGATTTTTAGGATCATGCATACATTAAAAGGTTCATCTGCCACTATGGGCTTTGGCGAAGTTGCAGATTTTTGCCACAATTTAGAAAACCTTTTTGACGGTCTTCGGAAAGATAAGATAATTGTAAATAGTGATCTTATAGATAATTTATTTGAAAGCCTCGATACTCTAAAAAATATGATAAATGCAGTTATAAAAGGAGAAGCCTATGAGAGCAATGCGGAAAAATTAATAGAAATTATAAACAGCTATATAAATGGGGATTCTAGTAAAACAATTGACAATCTGAGTGAAAATGCTTTATGGAAGGTATCTATAAAAATAAGCAGCGATTGTCCTATGAAAACTGCCCGCGCCATGGTGATTGAAAAATATATTGAAGAGATAAGCAATGTAGTAAACATCGAGCCTTCTTTTGACTTGCTGGCAAGTGGGCAAGTAGAATGCGAAGAAATATCAGCAGTAATCAAAATCCAAAGAAATATTGAAAATGTAGTTTTGGAATTAAAAAATTTGCAGGACGTTGCAGATGTTGACATAAGACAGTTTAGTAAAGATGAGACCTTTTTGAATGATATAAAAATCAATTTGAGCAAGTTATATAATCCAGAGGAACTTAAACGTATAAAAGAAGACCTAATTCACTCTGATGAGGTAAAACTGGAGATTGGAGAAAGGTGTATTATGAATCTTGGATTATTGCAGCTTATACTTGCTGCACGCAAGGAAAACAAAGTTATTCGTTGTGAAAAAGGCGGAGGTCCTGTCGTTAAGATGTTGAAGTTGATGGGGGTATTTTAATTTGTTTATTGTGGCCGCGGTTATGCTTCGCGGCTTTATTTTTTTTTAAGAAATCAATATCTATAGGTAATTGATATACACCAATTGTAGTGTTATGATATATTAACAAATCGGTTATATAAAGTGGTGGTGAAAATAATGGGTATAACTGTAAGAGAGGCTCTACAAATTGGTGGATTAAAAAATGCTAAAGTAATAGCAGGAGAAAAAGGTCTTGATAGGATAATAAATTTTGTTTTGGTTATGGATGTTCCAGATGCTTCAAAATGGATAAGAGGTAATGAATTATTGTTGACCTCAGGGTATGTTTTTAAAAATAATCCAGATATTTTTGAAAATATGATATTGGAATTAGATGAAAAAAACTGTGCAGCACTTGCAATAAAAATTGGACGTTTTATAGATACTCTTCCTAATAATATTATAAAAAAAGCAAATAAAAAGAATTTTCCTATAATTGAGTTGCCTATTAATATATCTTGGCATGATGTGATAAACCCACTATTATTAGAGATATTAAATAAAGAAGTACTAACGATTAAACGTTCTCAGGAGATACACAGTGAATTTATGAAAATTGCTTTAAATGGTGAAGGCTTAAATGAAATAGCAAAATCATTATCTTATTTATTAAAATGTATTGTTTTTATAGAAGATGAAAACTTTAATATTTTGGCATATTATTATAATATTCCAATAGAAGACTGGTTTAAAGAGATAATAAAAGCAGGCAAACTATCTAATGAAGTTATTGAGGAAATGGAAAAAAAAGGTATAATAAATCAAGTAAAAACTTATAAAAAACCTGTGTTATTGAATGTAAATAAAGAAATAAGAGGATATACAAGAATTTTAGCCCCTATATTTGTAAAAAACGAAATTTGTGGTTATATTGATGTATTTAAAAATTGTATTGATTTTGACAAATTGGATTTAATAGCTATTGAACAAGCAACAACTGTCGCAACAATAGAAATTATGAAAAAACAAGAAATTATGCAAGCAGAAGGAAAAGCAAAAAAAGAATTTTTTGAAAACCTTCTTTTAGGAAATATTAAAGATTCAATGGAAATAAAAAAAATGTTAAGACATTACAATATCAACCTACAAGGGGATATTGCAATTATTATTATTAATATGAGTTATGAAAAAGCAATAAAAATAGAAAAAGAAGATTTTAGGTCCATAACGAATGTTTTAATGTCTTATTTCCAACCGAGTAACTTTGTAATTTTGAGAAGAAGTGAGGATGTAATATTAATAGTTGGCTTGGAGGGGAAAACTGAAAAAAAAGATGATAAAGTTTATTCTTTGTGTAAAATTCTTCTTAAAAATTTAGGGAATATGAATGATATAACATTTGGGATAAGTGATTATCATGCAAATTTAACTGAAATTTCAGAAGGATATAAAGAAGCTAAAAGAACATTAGAATTAATGAAAGTTCTAAAAAATAAGAAAGAAAAAATTGTATTTTATAAGGAAATATGGATCTATGATTTTTTGCTTAATATTGATAAAGAGAATTTAAAAAAGTATTGTGATAAAAAACTTCTAAGGGTTCTTGAATATGATGCAACTAATAGAGGAGAAGATCTTTTTCATACATTAGAGGTTTTTCTTGATTGTATGGGCAGACATAATCTGGCTGCGGAAAAGCTTTTTATTCACCGAAATACTTTAAATTATAGGTTGAACAAAATCAGGGAGATACTCGATTGTGACTTAAATGATCCTTTTACCAGACTGAAAATAGAAATAGGTTTGAAAATAGTTAATTTATTATATAAATATTGATTTATAGTTTCTTCATTGGGCATGATGCACAATGAAGATTTATTTTTTTTGGAATTAATGCAATAGAATAAAAATATTTTATTGTGCTATTATTTAAATCAATAGTAATGCAACAATATTTAAAAAATAATATTAAAAAATAATATAAATAAATAACCTAACCTAGAAAGGGGGACTAAAATGATATTAGACATCATCGTGCCCGTATCTACAGATATTTGGAACGAAAAAGTGAAATTGGAAGCTGAGAGGATAAAAAGCTCAGACATACAGGTTCGAGTTTCCGAATTAAAAAAAGGCCCGGTATCTATAGAGTCAGAATATGATGAAGTATTTGCAAGCCCGTATGTTGTGTCCCTTGCGGAAGAATTAGAAATGAATGGCTCAAATGGAATAATAATATATTGTTTTGGAGAACCTGGATTACATGCATGTAAGGAAAAATTAAATGTACCGGTAGTAGGAATAAGAGAAGCTGCTGTCTCTATGGCAAAAATTTTGGGTGATAGAATTGGCATTATTTCGACTATAAAAAGTGCTGTCCCGAGACATGTCAGGACTTTAAAACATGAGGTACATAAAATTTTGGCTGTAGATATGCCTGTATTGAATTTTGTAAATGTTAGTGAATTGGAAAAGCGAATAGAATTGAAGATTCAGGAATTACTAAGAGACGAATGTGATGTAATAATTTTAGGATGCGGGTCTATGTTGAATATAGACATAAATAAAATGCAAAATGAATATGGTGTACCAATTGTTATTCCGCTCAATGCCGCCGTAGCCGTTTGCGAATATTTAATGAAAAACAATTTAAAGCAAAGCAAACGGGCTTATCCTTTCCCACCAGTTAAAGAAATAAAATCATAGAATTATTTTGTAATACGAAATAAAAAACACTTTCGAAAAAAGGAGCGATATAATGGAGGATATTCTTAATACTAAAATAGACGAATATTTTGATGAGATGGTGAAGAATCTTCAAGAATTTATAAAAATACCAAGTGTTTTAGACGAAGCAAAGGCTAGTGAAAATTTTCCCTTTGGACCAAAAATCGATGAAGCCCTTAGATGGATATTAAATAAAGGCGATGAATTTGGATTTAAAACAAAAAACTTAGATGGCTACGCGGGATACGTTGAGATAGGAAACGGCCCGAAAATGGTAGGAATTTTGAGCCATATAGACGTAGTCCCGGCAGGGGCGGGTTGGTCGGTGGACCCATATGGCGGCGAAGTTAAGGATGGGAAAATTTACGGCCGGGGCTCCATCGATGATAAAGGACCTACTGTCGCCGTATTGTATGCCTTAAAGGCGATTAAAGAGTCTAATTTACCAGTTTCAAAAAGAGCACGGCTTATAATAGGAACCGATGAAGAGACCGGCGCAAGATGCATAAAGTATTATCTTGAAAAGGAAGAACTGCCAATATGCGGTTTTTCTCCTGATGCAGAATTCCCAATAATAAATGCGGAAAAAGGTATTCTACGCTTTGAACTGAGAAAGCATTTCAATGGGATACAAAATGACGAGGTATATTTGAAAAGATTAAAGGGTGGAACCCGTGTAAATGTGGTACCTGATGAGGCGGAAGCTTTGATATACGGTATAACTTTAAAAGAACTGGCGTTGAAAATTAAAGAAGAAAAACTTGAAAAGAAGGTAAAAGTAGAGGAGACTCCCGAAGGAATACTAATAAAAGCGAAAGGAATTTCTGCACATGCCAGTTACCCGGAGGATGGCGAAAATGCAATACAAATACTTTTTAACTTCCTGAGCCGGATTGATTTGGGGGGCAGTGAAGCAAAAGAATTCGTAACCTCAATAGTGGCTAAATTGAATATGGAAGTAGACGGAAAAACTCTTGGAATATCCTGCAGTGACGAGATTTCGGGAAATTTGACTATAAATTTAGGTGTAGCGGATTTTGATGAAAAGAGGGGAAGCCTTAAGTTTGACATAAGGTATCCGGTAACGATAGACGGCGATGAAATAATCGAAAAACTTAAGAAAGCTTTCGATGATTTGGGAGCAGAATTTATAGTAAACCAGCATAAATTACCTCTATACGTTGAACCAGAAACTGATTTTATAAAGAAGCTTCAATATGTATATAAAGAAATGACTGGAGATGAACCAAAGCTACTCTCGATAGGAGGAGGTACATACTGTAGGTATGTAAAAAACACTGTTTCCTTTGGCCCCGTATTTCCAGGCCAAAAAGAACTAGCACATCAAAAAGATGAATATATTTCTCTGGAAGATTTAAAAAAGATAGCAAAAATTTATGCTCAGGCTATTTATGAATTAATAAAATAGCTAATATCAAAGGTTTAAAAAATGATTTGATTGGTAGATATAATAAATATTTTGGCGAAAGGGTGATGATTATGGAATTGAACATAGGTATAGAACCTACAAGAGAATATCTAAGTTTTGAATTAGCAAAAGGTGCTTTAAAATTGGTAAAAGATATAATGCTGGTTAAAGAAGGAGAGAATGTGGTTATTACAGCTGATTCCTCTACTGACAGGCGGGTTGTGGAGGCTACGGCAAATGCAGTTTATAGCATTGGAGCGATTCCAACTGTGATATACTATCCTACTGCACTTAATGCATGCATAGAACCACCTCCTCCAGTAGGTGCTGCAGTAACAAAAGCGGATGTTTGGATAGAATACACTTATTCTTATGTTATGCATTCCCCGTCCTGGAAAAAATCTTTGGAAAATGGTTGCAGGTATATTTGTCTTACCGGTATGGATGTGGAAATGCTTGTAAAAACGATAACAAGGGTAGATTACGATCTACTTATTGAGTTAGGAGAAATACTTAAAGAGACGATTCAGGCTGCTGATGAAATCATAGTTAAAAGCGATAATGGTACTTATCTTAAGGCATATAATCGTGGAAGGAGGGTACGTCATTCAGGGCAAAAGGCTACTCAAAAAGGCTATCCCATTATGTTAGGTGGACAAATAAGTTGGTGCCCGATAGAAAGCACTATAAATGGTACATTAGTCTTTGATGGAGCCCTTTGGCCACCCATGGAACTTGGGTTACTTAAGAATCCAATTAAGCTTGAATTAAAGGAAGGCAGAATAGTAAAGATAGAAGGAAATGCAGAAGCGAAGATTTTTGAAGATTGGTTAAAATCACTGAATGATCCAAATATGTATAGACTTGCCCACTATTCACTTGGCTTTAATCCAGGGGTTAGAAAACCTACAGGTAGAATTGTTGAAGATGAGAGAGTCTTTGGTTGCATGGAATTTGGTATTGGTAGTCAAGGAGCTTCAATAATGGGAGAATGTTGGTCAGCAGCTTCTCATACGGACGGTATTTTACTAAAGCCTACTATAATTTTAGACGGAAAAATATTTGAAGAAAATGGTATATACCAATTGCCAGAAGTAAAAGAAATATGCAAAAGGTTAAATGTGCCGGGGTATTAAGATAGCTTTTTAATATTTTTTTATAAAATAATGTTTATACAATTTTTAAACAGCTTTGATGTGTTTGGTTTAGCTGTTGTTCTACTAAAAAATTCTGGTTTTAGTTGTTGAAAGCAGTTAATATTTGTTTTGCTTTTCTCTCTCTCATAAATAAATGTATATAAACGGCTTACATTTGGCAATATATGGATTAAATTGTATAAATTGCACATTTAAAGGGGGTAAAAAGTTATGTGGGGTTTACCGAAGGGAACAGTTTTTTTAATATTTTATTTATTTATATTGGCATTTGGAAATTTATTTATTACATATCTAACAACAAAAAATCAAAAATAATAGATGCTTGTAAAATTAATTACAGAGAACGAAAATATAAGTTTCTATACGACTCGTTAAAAAGAAAAATAATTTGTTAGGACTATCCTTTCCAAACTCCTTTTTTTTAGGGAACTTCAATTGCGTCCAAATAATTATAAAAGCGGTGTAGAAAAATTTTGTTAAAAAAAGATATAAATTTGAATAGTGAGGTGGAAAATAAGATGGACAATGTTAGGTTAATTTATACTATTGTTCTCGTGGGTTACTTACTTTTTATGTTAATAATTGGTTATATAACTTCAAAAAAGATAAACAGTGAAGAAAGTTTTTTTGTTGCTGATAGAAGTTTAGGATTTATTGTGTCCTTGGGAACGTTTGCTGCAACATTCGTAAGTTCTAGTTCTATAATAGGTTATGTAGGTTGGCTATATAGTGTTGGATGGAGCGGAATGTGGGCTATAGGAGGTACAATATCATCAGTAATTATAGGCTCATTGTTTTTGATGGGTAAGTTGAGGGAGTGTGGAGAAAACACGATTCCAGATGTTTTTGCCTCCAGATATTATGATAAAAAAGTAAAAATAATACCTATTATATTAATTTTATTAATGTATATTGTTTTTATAACTGTAGAAATTATGGGTGCTGGTAAAGTATTAAACAGTCTTCTTGGCATGAACTACGATATAGCAGTAATAGTAACTGCGGCAGTGTTTGTATTCTATACTATGAGCGGTGGAATGTATGCTGTAGCGTGGACAGATTTATTCCAAGCAATTATGGGTTTTGGCTTCGTTATAGCATCAATTTTTGTGGCTTTAAATAAGGTAGGTGGATTTACACAAATGAACATAAAATTAGCACAGATTGATCCCTCTCTTGTTTCACCAATTACTGGTTCTATCTCAAGTGCAGTAATATTTATAATGTGGAACCATTTGGTATGGGGTACCGGTAATATATCACAACCCGCTGTGATTGTAAGAGCTTTGTCGGCAAAAGACGTAAAAACTGCTAAAATGAGTACTGCATGGTCAGGTATAGTTTTTGTGTTATTCTACTTTTCATTAATGATATTAGCAGGTACATCAAAAATACTTTACCCCAATCTTAAAGATGTTGATCTTGCATTCCCGGTACTTATCCAAAACCTTTATCATCCCATAATAGGAGGACTTCTAATATCTTCAATTATAGCAATAATTATGTCCACTGCCGATTCTGTTTTACTAGTTGTAGGCTCCACTATAAGCAAGGATTTATACAAAGATTTTATTAAACCTCATGCATCTGTAGAAGAAATTGTTAAAATATCGAGAATTGCTATTATAGGAGTTGGAATGCTTTCTGCCTTATTCGCTTTAACCAAACCTGCACCTATATTGAGTCTCCAAATTTTTAATTATTCCACTATTGGAGCAGCATTTTTCATTCCTATGATGGTGGGTTTTTACTGGAAAAGGGCTACAAGAGAAGGTGCTATAGCATCCATGGTAGGCGGTGCTCTAGCGAATTTACTTTGGTACTGGTTAAAAAAGCCATTAGGTTTAGATCCAATTATCCCTGGTTTAGTAGTTGGTCTTGTCTTAATTTATGTGGTTAGTATGTTATCTCCTACACCGCCTGAATATGTAATAGAAAAATTTTTCGGTAATGATTAAGAGGTGTTAATAAGAATGAAAGAGATTTTAAATGTAGCATTAGGACAGATAAAATTGATTGACGGAGATATCGATAAAAATATGATGACTATAGAAAAATTAATGGAAGATGCTAGTAGTGCTAACATTGATATAGTCTGTTTTCCTGAATTGTCGATAACAGGTTATGGATTTGAAGTTATAAAGGATTTAAGAACTGATAAAATTACAAAAGAATTATTTTCCCAGTTAGCACAAAAATATAAAATAGCAATAGTAGCAGGTATCTCTAATTACCATGATGGAAAATTTTATGATTCAGCAGCTATTTGGGATGATAATGGCAATTTGATTCATATTCATAATAAAATTCACTTATGGGCTCAGGAAAGAAGTTTTTTCGAAAAAGGTAATAGCATTGAAGTAATTGAATGTAGAGGATGGAAAGTAGGAATAGCAGTATGTGCAGATGTTGGTTTTCCAGAAATAAGCAGAATATTAGCGTTAAAAAATGCTGAAATTTTAATTTTCCCAAGCGCATGGGCCTCTCCATATGATGACTTATGGACTTTAATGTTAAGAGCACGAGCCGCAGAAAATCAAGTTTGGGTGGCGGGTGTTAATAGAGTAGGAGAAGGACTTTATTCGCATTATTGTGGTTGTTCAATGATTGTTGATCCAAGTGGAAATATTAAAAAACAATTTGGAAATAAAGAGCAAGGTTTATTAATTGAAAAATTAAATAAAAAGAATATTATAGAAAGAAGAAAAGAAATACCATGGCTAATGTATAGGAGTCCGGAACTATACTCTGAAATATTAATAAAGTGAATATTTTTAAAAAATTATTTTTGTAATTTTATTTATTTTTGGCTTAGAATATAAAAAATATTCTAAGCCTTTTTTGATATAATCAAATTTGGGGTGATAAAAATGGGCATAACTGTAAAAGAAGCATTAAGTATTGGAAGATTGAAAGAAGGGAAGGTAGTAGCTGGAGAGAAGGGTTTAAATAGGATTGTTAGTTATGTAGATATTTTAGAAGTACCCGATGTATTGAATTGGTTAAGGGGAGAGGAATTGATACTGACTACTGGTTATGCGATTAAGGATAGACCGGATATACAAGAAAAACTTGTTTTGGAACTTGCAAGAATAAATGCTGCAGGTATTGTCATTAAATTGAATCGTTTTTTAGATAATATTCCCGAAAAAATGATTGAAAAAGCAAACGAGGTAAACCTTCCAATTATTCAAATTCCACCAGATATCCCATACATAGAAATAACCCATCCTCTGTTAAAAGAAATTTTGCTAAGACAAAATAGGGAAAAGTTTATTAATGAAACATTAAAAGAAATATTATACTGTTATAACGGTGACGAAGATTTTGTAAAAAGGAAATTGCAGCTATTATCCAATAATTTTGATGTAAATGCTCCAATGGTAGTTGCAGTGGCATCTTATGATAATATACAAAATTTAAAAAAACTTATTAAGGTAGAAGACCTTCAGCATACCAGTAAAGTTATTTCTGGCGAGATTAATGATGTTTTTGTATTTATTTTCAATATTAATATTTCATCGGAAGCGGAATGGAAAGAAGACATAGAAAAACTTCTATTTTACCCCGATTCTTTCGAGGGGATTAGTAATAGCAAAATAATATGTGTAATCAGCAGGATAATTAACAATCCTATGACTATTCAAAAAGAGTACGAAAGGTTAAATAATGCTATTAAAACCATAGGAAAGCTGCCTATTAAAAAGAAGTCGTGGTATTTTTATGATGAGATAGTACATTATATATTTTTACATGGGATAAGTAATTCGGGTATTGTAAAAGATTTTGTAGATTACATTATGGAACCATTCAAAAATCTTCCTGAAAAAGATCGAGAAGTTATGATAAGCACTTTATATGATTATGTAAGGAATGGAGGTAATATATCAAAAACCTCTAAAAACTGCTTTTTACATAGAAATACTTTAATATATAGAATAAACAAATTAAATAAAATTTTAAACAATTCCATTAATAATTCAGAGGAAATGTTTAAATATTACCTGGCACTGACACTTTATCGCTTAATAGAATCGAAATATTCATAATTTGTATTTTTTTGTACAAAAATATTGATTATTTTCGTTTAATAATGTCCATTGTATAAAGAAAAATGTACGCGTATTATATAATCACAGATAATAATAAGTGTTGTATATGACAAAAAATTTGTAAAATTGAAAAATATAATGATATTATGGATAATAAATAGCAGAAAAGAGGTAGTGGTTAATTTTAAAAAATTTGAAAAGAAAAAGGTAAAAGTAAAAGGTAGCGTCAAATAAGAATATGAAGATTCCCTAAAAATTGGTAATCACAGGTAGTAGCTGTCAAAAACAGGAAGCAAAAATAGCAGATAGACGTAGTTATTGAAAATAATTACTGAGTTTTAATGGGAAAAAAGGCATACTTCACCCTTAAGGTAAAAAGACTGTATTTAAAAATCAGTCTAATT
>Ga0207431_10084_pt1 | contig 22884 bp, 22 predicted proteins | sample YelNats1bottle14_FD_187546 | JGI IMG/M metagenome (GOLD analysis project Ga0207431, IMG submission 187546) | Hot spring thermophilic microbial communities from Obsidian Pool, Yellowstone National Park, USA - site 1 bottle 14 (SPAdes) (version 2) | ecosystem: Environmental > Aquatic > Thermal... | reverse complement strand
GGCAACCCTTGCCATCGGGTCCTTCTCTAAAATTGCATCAAGGATTGCATCGGATATCTGGTCGCAAATCTTATCGGGGTGTCCTTCAGTTACGGATTCGGATGTAAAAAGATATCTTTTTGCCAAGAGCCATACCTCCTTGTGTTTCATAATAGTATAAATTAATCGAAGACTTCAGGGTTCAACCTTATATCAAAACCATTTTTCAAGTTTGTCAGAGCAACTTTCAGGCTTTCAATTATTATTCTCTGTATCAATGGGTGATAATATATAGGCTGCATATCCAAATGGAGGATAGCCGAAAGCACTACTTTTACCAGCTCTTTCTCATCCAAAAGTTTCAAAAAATCCGCCGAAAGCTCCAGCATTCTTTTTAAAATATTCAACCGGGGCAAAATTATTTCTTCCGTAAACTGAAAAAATAATTTTTCCGTTTTTTCCAGAGTGAGTTTTTTAAGAAAAAACCCTTTTTTAGATTTATATTCTTCAGCAAAATCGTATACCCTTGGTTCCGAGAAAAACCAATCTTCAAACAAAGGGTAATTTAGCAGTTCGAAGTTTTTTATAAGATAATTATGGTTCAATTTTATTTCACTTAAATCGTATTCATTAAAGTCAGGTATATAAGGGGAAGGAACTATCTCGGTGGATAGGCTATCCTCGATTATCCCCTGCCAGAAATGATACTGATAGGGCAGAGGATTCCCCGATTTATTATTCTGGCATATGGCATCCTCCAAAAGCTTTATTGCATAACTGCCATCTATTTCGGCAATAACGGTGGTCCTCGACAGGTCTTTCGACGATTCCTTGAATTCCTTCAAGCTTAAGCGGGAAACGCTCCAGCAATCCTTTATTCCCGAAGAAATATTTATAAGAAAGCTGACGGAACAGTATTTTCTTTTTAGAAGGGGGTGTTTCCAAACCATCCATAAAGCCCTGCTCCCGAGGCCATCTATAGCGGTAAGCAGTATTTTATAGGGCTGCTGGAGTTTAAAAGGTCGTTCGAAGGCGCTTTCGGTAATGCCGGAAAATTTTAGTCTTAGAATTTCTCTCTCTATTATCTTTTTTACCTTTTCATCCTTTACCTGCTTCAGCAACCTATTTAGAACAAACAGAGCCTTCCCACTTTTTATTTTACTTATTGCTTTTACCGCTTCTTCTGCTACGGGTGCTTCATCCACTTTTGCAAGAATCTCCAGCAAAGGGATCGATTTTTCCATCCTGTAACAACCTATATCGTAAATATAATTTAACTTGGATTCTAAAGGAAAATCCTGAAGGTCCTCCAGTATATAAGGGATTAAAAAATAATCCCTGTTTATATCTTCTATCATTTCCATCATGGATACGCGGGAAATTCTATTGTAATCCTTTAAGATGTATTCTAAAGGCAGTTCGGTTGCATCCACCCCGTAATGAGCAAGCACGGAAAGTATCCTTGTTTTGACCTTGTCCGAAACGCCGGGCATAATTAATATATCCATTAGAGGACTTACAAGGGAATAATCATTGGCGTATTCCAAAGCATAACAAATTATTGGTGCCAGTTCTTCATCACTTTCCCTTAACTTGGATAAACAAACTGGCACCACCATTTTGCCCATTTTAAATAATTTTTTCATCGATCGGTTCAATTCTTTTACCGTATAATCTTTCCCCTTAAGTCCTTCAAGAAATTCAAGAATTTGTTTTTTAGCCAGAAGGCTGTAATCTACTTTAGAAGAAATCTCGCAGTTTTTTTTTGGCATTTCGTACTCCTTCCTCAAACCAGCAAAAGGTAAATGATTCTACCTAATTATAATACATTTTTTTATTTTTGCCCATACGATTTAATATAGAATTCCCTTAAATATTTTACCTCCTCTTCATCCAAGGAAACAGGCCCGCCGAGTATCCGGGATTTTAGAAAAATCTCGGCACCTTTTTCCACCAGGAGGCTTATTTTAAAAGCTTCTTCTAAATTCCTCCCAACGCTTACTACACCGTGATTTGCAAGAAGCACCGCATTCCTGTTCTCCAACGCCTTTACAGCGTTTTCCGCAAGTTTTTCTGTACCCGTTAGAGCGTAATCAGCGACCTTCACGGGACCTCCCACCATCGAAGCTAAATCTTCCATAATGCACGGGATATCCACCCTGGCCGCCGCACAGGCACTGGCATTGGTGCTATGAGTATGTATTATTGCCCCCACATCCGGTCTTGCCCTGTAAATTGCTGCATGAAGGGGTGTCTCTACCGAGGGTTTTCTTCCCGGACAAACCTGCTTTCCGTTAATATCCACCGTTACAATATCTTCCGGTTCTAAGCTCATATAGTTCATTCCCGATGGGGTTATTACAAAGATATCCCCGCCCTCTTCCCTGGCGCTGATGTTCCCCCAGGTCGCCACTACAAGGCCTTCTTTAACGATCTTTTCTCCGTATTCTACCACCATTTGTTTTATTTTTAAAAGAAGCATCTTATCTTACACCTTCCTCGGATTATTATCAGTTCATCCTTGCGTGTTTTAATTCATCCTTACACCTGCAAGTCCTTTCTTCAGGAATCCTTTCAATAATAGTATATATTAAATCTTTGAGTTTACCTATATTTTCATTAAAAACTCTCAGCACCATTTCATGGCTGACTGGTTCAATATCTGGATGTCCTTCAAGCCCCACGTCGTAGTCCGTAACAAGGGTGATATTAGCATAACAAATTTCCAGTTCTCTTGCAAGCACCACTTCCGGGTATTGGGTCATATTAATTACTTCCCAACCATGGCTGGAAAATTCTTTGCTTTCAGCTTTTGTGGAAAATCTCGGTCCCTGAACTACCACCACGGTGCCCCTCTCGTGTACGGGAAGGCCCTTTTCCTTTGCCACTTCAATTGCTATTTTCCTTAGCTGCGGGCAATAGGGTTCAGATCCTCCAATATGGGTGGTTATCGGTCCATCGTAAAAAGTATCTTTTCTGCCCCAGGTTCTGTTTACAAATTGATCGCAAATAACAAAATCTCCCGGTTTTACATGAGGCTGGAGGCTGCCGGAAGCACAGGGGCCCAGTATTCTCTTTACCCCGAGCTGTTTTAATGCGTAAATATTTGCCCTGTAATTTATCATATGGGGTGGAATCCTGTGGTCCTTTCCATGTCTTGGCAGGAAAGCTACGTTTTTATCCTTAATTTTAGCAATGGCAATTTTATCGCTGGGCGGTCCGTAAGGAGTTTCCACCGTGATTTCCCTTACATCATCCAGAAAAGCATAAAACCCGGTTCCTCCAATTACCGCCACATCGGCACGGATATCCATATTATTACCTCCCCGATTATAGTATAATCATCTTTATAATTAATTTTTTACCATACTTTTATAAGTTTGTCTAATATTCTTATATTACTTTCTTCATTTTTTAAAATTTTTTCCTCATCAAGCATCACCGATATGAAATTACCGGTTACCTGCTTCCATTCTCCGCAAACATCAACTCCGATAAGTCTTTTGGTCCCGGCAATGATTTCTATTATCTCTAAAAGTTCTTCCAAGGTCATGGTGCCCTGATCCCAATTGGTTGCTGCGTAATCTTTTGATAAAACATCTTTATCTATGCTGACGTAAATCGGAACATTCCGGTCGGAAAGTTCTTTCATTAAATAGTAAATCTTTACCTCCTGGGGTAAATCTTCAGGTATAAAAAAAACTTTTTTATATTCGCTGTTTCTAAAAAATTCATAATCCTTTCTATTTAACCCTATTATCACACACTTTTCTATTTTATTTTCCTTTAACAGGTCTCTTACCCAGGAACCGCATGTTATAACTTCTTTCGGGCTTTCAAACATGTCGGAATGGTGGTCAACCAGCACGAGAACGGGTTTTTTTCCGGTCATTTCAATTATTAACTTGGAAAAATGGTGGAAATCTCCAGAACCTATGTAGACTATACCCGGCATTTTCAGGTAAAGTTTATTTTTTATTTCTTGTAATTTGCTTTTTTCCAGCATATATCTTACGCCTTTTAAATTTGGAAGATTTATAAGGTGCTGCGCCCTGTTCAAAAGCCTTTTTTGCCCGCTTAACGTCTCATCCAAACACAGGACATTAATCCCGGGCAAGGCCTTTACCCCCCTTTGAATAAAATTACGACCTTTTTAAAATATTTATTCAAAAGGGATACAATTTAGATTTATTTAGCAAATATATTATATAATAAATCTTAAAAAAGGTATACAAAAAGGGCCTCTTTTAAAGAGGCCCTTTTTTTATTTATTTCTCTCAGATTTTGAGGCAATGCTTGCAAAGAAAGTAAAACCTCCGAAGTAAATTAAAAGCATCACTATCATCCAGAATGCGGTTTGGGCGTCCATTTACTTCGCCTCCTTAGCAGCGGATTTTGTAATATCTACGGCGATGTACGGTGATTTTGCTTTTATCCAATCCGCCAGCCAGTTATTTAATGCTAACCAGACAATAGCAGAGATTACCCACTGCACCACCATAGTGCCTACGCTAAAGGTCTCAAAGGGGTTCCACCAGTTGTCGGGATACCAGCTGATTGCCTGCACGACCCACCAGCCGAAAAGTATTGCAAACATTACCGGGAAGAGAGCAATGCAGTAAGTCCACCAGCGGCCAACGTAAATATCACTGGTCTTGTTGATAATTTCTGTTCTAATTTTTTCAATTCCGTATTTATATGCTGCAATAGCAAAAAGCAAACCGCTGATTAATAGCCCAACGCCCCATACCCAGTCCTGGTTATCGCAGAATGTTACACTGTAAGCAGAAGGTATTCCCAGGATAAATCCACCTACCGAGACAATTAAGGTCGCTTTTTTCCTGTCATACCCGGCATCTATGAAGTTCTTAACACCCACTTCAAACATAGGAAGCAGAGAGGATAAAGCTGCCAGAGAAAGGGCAAGGAAAAATACAGCCGCTACTATTTGACCTCCGGGCATGGTTGGGAATAGCTTTGCCAAGTATATGAAGGTAAGACCGGTATTGCCAGCTTTTAATGCATCCATGGCAGCCTGAGGAGTTGCCGAAAGGGCAAAAACGGTGGGAAGAACCGCCAAACCGCCGAGCATTGCTCCGCAGGCATCTCCGAGTACTATCATCATGCTGTTAACAGCAATATCATCCTTTTCCCTCATGTAGTTAGCGTAGGTAAGCATAAGAGCCCAGCCCGCCCCGGTAGACCAGGAAGATTGGGCAAAGGCGTTTAACCAGACCTTCGGGTTACCAAGGGATGACCACTTGGGCACGAACATGTACTGTAAACCGAGGGCAGATCCGGGTTGCATAATGGCCCAGATTGCAGCAATCAAAAGGGAGACAAAAAGTGCGGGAATCATTATTTTGTTGGCGGCTTCAAGTCCACCCTGAACTCCTCTGTAAACGATATATCCGCCTATTAAAACCGCAATAAACTGAAATAATATCGTCTGGGAAGGATTATTGATAAAGCTGTTCCACAGGGCTTCGGAATCCATTCCTACCTTAAAAGCACCTGTAAGGGCAAATACGAAATACCTCAGTGCCCATCCGAGAATGACGGCATAATAAAACATTATAGCAACGCACGTAAATCCAATCCATGCACCTATCCAGGTGAACTTTCTTCCCATAAAGTCCCTGAAGGCACCGATTGTCCCCAGCCGTGTATTTTTACCTATTACAAGTTCTAACATGATTAAGGGTGCGGCCCATACTAAGTTTGCTATCAGGTAGGCTACCAGGAAAGCTCCTCCGTCGTTGGTACCTACCATTCGGGGGAATCGCCAGATATTACCGGTGCCCACCGCCATACCTATGGAAGCCAGAATAAAACCTATTCGGCTACCCCATTCTTCGCGCTTTTCCGTCATTGTTTTACCTCCTTTTTAATTGAGGATTTTCGCGCTCGAATAAAATTTCCCAAAAAGGCTTTCTCTCATCCCCCTTCATTCTATATTAAATTTTTAAAGTGGACTACCCAGTATATTATATATATTTTCTACACTTTAATGAATTTTCCTTCTTATTTTATATTATTCGATAAAAAAATTTATTTGATATTTTTGTAACAACTTGCATTTTCTGAATAATTTTCACTATTTATATTTAAAACGGGATTTTTATATTTATTAGCCAAAAACCCGCCAAAAAGGCAGTAATGTTTTATATTTTTTCACTCTTTTATTCTATTATATTCTCTCCGCCGATTATTTCAATATTAAATTTTTGAGAAAAAAAGCCCTTCTCCAGGGCATTATAGATTTTTTTGACTTAACTTTTCCATTACCCGGGGAAGGGTTGTATATTCCATTTCATCTAAAGGAAGCCTGTGGGGTTCAAAAGGCCCATGGCTTCTCATATAATCCGCTATTTCCAGCGCTTTTTGGCGCGCTCTATCAAAACCCTTATCCGCGAAGAAATCCTGAGGCCCGATTAGTTTTCCGTTAGATAGCTGAAATCCCAGAGCCACTACCCTTGGCGGTCCATCAAAGCGCGTAGGCGTTGCATCCTGAAGCGATACGGGCATTAGCGGTCCGAAATGAGATCCCCTCATCCATCCGGAAACCAAGTGAGGGTTGGCAAAGGGCTCTAAAGCCTCTCCTACAGCCGGAAAACCGTTTTGACACCTGACTATCATCACCGGGTCGTCTTTCCCCACATACCTTCCCGCCATGAGGTTCATCCTCTGGGTTGAAGATGCTGCCGCCGGCTCTCCTTTTTTGTTATAAACCGCTTTTACAGCATACCTATTGAAGGCTCCCAGAAAGACCAGAAGGTCGTATATTTCTTCGGGACTTGAAAATTTCATCAGTTTATTTTCGACGGTATCCATGACTTCAAAAATAAAACCGTCGTGCATTTTGGGGTCTATTATAAGGCCGATGGTATTGAAGGGATCAGCGAACATTTTATAAAGCGGCAAGTTCCATGCACCCGGTTCCGTTTTATCTGCCATGAAGACGATTACGGGTTCGCTGGGGCGCTCTTCAAATTCCATTTCCGCCACTCCCGGACCCATGCCCTTAATATTGCCCGAAAAGGAATCGGAAAGCAAATCCTGTCCCGCTCCGTAAAGTTTATATTCCCTGGCTAATCTGGTGCATTCTAAAAAGGTATCCCAGGCGAGTTTATGTACTTCTTCGCAGTCCACACCCTTTTTATGGGTCATTATCAAATTTATATCATCACCCACGTGGGATACTTTAAAATCTATCAGCAAATCCTTTCCTTTCTCTCCCAAATATTTTTCTGCAACTTTCAATAAATCCGGATGTACACTGCTGTGCCCTACAAATCCCCCGATATCCGCCTTTATTACCGAAAAAGTGATTTTTGACATCAAAGACCCCCCGTTAATTATTAATAATTACAGAAATATTATATCATTTTACTTCATTTATGCATAGATAATTTTATATATATTATTTATTATGCTATACTATTTAAAATTTTTCTCAGCTTTGTAATTTTAAATAATATGCCCTTATCTAAATTATATGTCATTTTAAATGAAGAAAGACCCTTTATCGGGTCCTGAAAGAGGATTAACTTATGCACCGGTAAGCCTTTTATACAGCTTTTTGGTTAAAGACCTGGCTAAAAAATTAAACGCAATAATTATAATAATTAACAGAGCCGATGATCCATCCGCAATACGCCTGGCATCAGGGGCAAGTCCTTCGGCGTTAACCTTCCAGATATGAACCGCCAAAGTCTCCGCGGGTCTTAAAATATTGAAAAAATTATCGGGGGTTAATTTAGGAGATGTCATCCCTGCTGTAAAAATAAGAGCAGCGGCTTCTCCGAAAATTCTCCCCGAAGCAAGAATTATGCCCGTGATTAACCTGGGTATTGCCGATACCATTACCACCCGGGTAATTGTTTGCCACCTTGTCGCTCCCAGGGCAAGGCTTGCTTCCCTTAAATCCCTCTTAACATCCCGCAATGCTTCTTCGGTAATTCGTGTCATCAACGGCAAATTTAAAACCGTCAGGGTCATAGCCCCTGAAATCATTGAAAACCCCCACCCAAAGGTGGTTACAAACACCAGCAGTCCGAAAAGACCTATTATAACCGAAGGAAGGCTGGACAGGGTTTCAATACTTAACCTCAATACAGCCGTAATCGCATTTTCTTTAGCATATTCTGAAAGGTATATGCCCGCTCCCATTCCTATGGGGACAGTAAATATCAGAGTCAAAAAGAGAATCATAAAAGAATTTGCTATTTGAGGGCCTACTCCTCCGCCGCTTTGAAAGGCCTTGGGAGGGGATATCAAAAAATTGATATTTATTACCCTAATACCCGCATTCAAGAGAATGAAAATTATCGCCATTAAAAACATCACCGCAAGTGCTGCCAGGATGTACAATAAAAAGGTTGCCAATTTATCTTCTAACCTGGGGCTCACCGGAAAACCCTCCTTTTTGCAAAAAATCTGATTAAACCGATAAAGAAAAGTGAAATCATCAATAAAAGTAATGCAATGGACCATAGGGCATCATTCCATAGGGTTCCCCAGGTGGTGTTACCCATCTCCATTGTCAAAATACTTGTTAACGTGTGGACCGGATTAATTAAGGAATCGGGTATCCTCACGCTGTTGCCTATTACCATTTGCACCGCCAGAGCTTCTCCGAAAGCCCTGGCCAATCCCAGGACAACCCCGGTCAATATCCCCGGCAGGGCGGCAGGAAGTAAAACGTGCTTGATGGTCTGCCATCGGGTAGCTCCCAGGGCTAAAGAAGCTTCCCGGAGGTCCCGGGGAAGTGCTTTAAGGGTATCCACCGAAATGCTCGTGATGGTGGGGAAAATCATTATGCCAAGTACTATGCCCCCGGCAAGCAGAGAAAAGCCCGTGCCTCCGAAACTTTTTCTAATAATAGGCACGAGATTGCTCAGCCCCATCCATCCATAAACCACCGACGGAATTCCGGCAAACATTTCCACTACCGGCTGAAGGAAATTTTCCCCTATCTTCCTTGAAATTTCTGCGGCAAATACGGAAAGTCCAAGGCTTAAAGGCAGGCTTAAAAGCAAAGCAAGCAAAGAAACCGAAATCGAACCGAGTAAAAAAGCAAGGGCTCCTGCCTGTCCGTTTTGATTTTCCATATTCCAGTTTGCGCTGAAAAGAAAATGAAAAATTGATATTTTATCTACCGTAAAAGTCCGAATACCCTTAAAAAAAATAAACACAAGGATAAAAATAGTGATAAGTACCGATAGCAAAGCGCAAAAAAAAGCAAAAAAACTACCCAGTTTGTCCATCATCTTCGGCTTCATATTAAAAATTCCCCTTTTAAATCTTAACTTTCAAATAAAGGATATCATCTTTCAAATAAAGGATATCATTCGCCTATTTATATTATGTTAAATTGCTGTTAAGAAAATGTTAAAAAGCCGGGTTTTTATCCCCGGCTTTTACTCATCTTGTGACCTTCATATCTCCTATAGGTATATACCCCAATTTCTCTATAATCGGTTTTACCTCATCGCCAAGCATATAATCGATAAAGGTTTTTACCACTCCCGCAGCCTCCCCCTTAGTGTACATATATTCATAGGACCATACGGGGTATTTGCCCTCTACAATATTTTCCTTGGAAGGTTCCACTCCATCGAGTTTCACGACTTTTACACTGCTGTCCACATACGATAGGGCAATATAACTTATGGCACCGGGAGTATCCGCAACGGCTTTCTTTACCGTACCGGAGGAATCCTGAGTCAAAGCCATCCCCTGGGTTTCTTCCCTTCCATCCAGGGCGTACTTTGTAAACGTTGCCCTGGTTCCAGAACCGGCAGGTCTATTTATCACTACTATTTTCAGGTCATCTCCTCCCACTTCTTTCCAGTTTGTAATTTTCCCAGTAAAAATACCGATGAGCTGGTCTTTTGTCAAATTATCCACCTTAACCGCCGGGTTTACTATCACCGCAAATCCAACGACGCATACCTTATGCGGTATAAGTTCCTTGGCTTTTTCCTTATCTAACTTATTCTCCGCCGGCACATCCGAGTTCCCAATTTGAACCGTCCCATCAGATACAAGTTTAAGACCCGTTCCGCTTCCTCCACCCTGCACCTGAACCTGAATCCCCGGATTTTTTGCCATAAACTGGTTTGCCGCTTCTTCCACTAATGGCTGCATTGCGGTAGACCCTGCTGCAATTATCGTTCCGGAAACATTTTGCTTCTCACCCTGTTTCTCCCGACCGGAGCAGGCGGATAAAATCAGTGCGCCAACCAAACATAGAGCAATAATGGTCGCAATTTTTTTCTTTGGCATTTTACAATGCACCTCCATCTTTATTATCCCTTCTAATTTTTATAATTTACCCTTCAATTAAAAGAATAAAGGTGCATTGTAAAGTCTCTTTAAAATAAGTATTAACTTTATGTTAATTCCTATTCCCACTCTATGGTCGCCGGCGGTTTTGAGGTAATATCGTAAACCACCCGGTTAACACCCCACACCTCATTTACTATTCTTGCAGAAATTCGGTCGAGAACATCATAGGGTAATCTCGCCCAGTCGGCGGTCATCCCATCTTCACTGTTTACGGCCCGAACGGCGACAGTATAAGAATATGTCCTCTCATCTCCCATTACTCCCACACTTTTTATATCCGTCAAAACCGCAAAAGCCTGCCATAAATCTTTGTAAAGACCGGCTTTTTTCATCTCTTCCATAACAATTGCATCGGCTTCCCTCAGGATATTCAACTTTTCTTCGGTTACTTCCCCGATAACCCTTATAGCAAGGCCTGGGCCCGGAAAAGGGTGCCGAAATATTATCTCTTCCGGGAGCCCGAGTTTTAATCCCACCTTCCTCACTTCATCCTTAAAAAGATCTCTTAAAGGTTCTATAAGTTCAAATTTTAAATCCTTTGGAAGCCCTCCCACATTGTGATGGCTTTTTATTACGGCCGCGGTTTCGGTGCCGCTTTCTATCACGTCGGGATAAAGGGTCCCCTGCACGAGAAAATCTATGCTGCCGAGCTTCTTCGCTTCATCTTCAAATACTTTTATAAACTCCTCTCCAATTATTTTCCTCTTTTGTTCCGGTTCGGTAACTCCTTTTAGCCTTTTCAAAAACCTTTCTTTTGCATCCACAGCAATGAGATTTATGTTAAATTTCTCTTTAAAAATCTTTACCACATTTTCAGCTTCATTTTTCCTCAAAAGGCCGTGGTCGACGAAAATACATACCAGATTATCGCCTACAGCCTTATGGGTTAAAACAGCCGCTACCGACGAGTCAACCCCTCCGCTCAAAGCGCAAAGGGCTTTTTTATCCTTCACCCTTTCCTTTATTTTTTCCACCTGTTCGTCTATGAAAGCCTTCATGGTCCACGTACCCTTACATCCTGCCACACCAAACAAGAAGTTATTCAATATCTCCCTGCCCCTGGTGGTATGCACAACTTCAGGATGAAATTGAACACCAAAAAGGTTTTTACCGTTACTTACCGCCGCATGAGGAGTATTTTCAGTCCTCGCAAGGGTCTTAAAACCGGGAGGAAGTACTTCAATGGAATCGCCATGGCTCATCCATACATCGAAATTATCTTCCAAACCGTAAAAAATACCATCTTCTTCCTCCACATAAAGCCTTGCCCTTCCATATTCCCTTACTCCCGCTCTTTTTACCTTACCGCCCAGTAGATGGCACATCAGCTGCATCCCGTAACATATTCCTAAAATTGGTATTCCCAGCTCGAATATCCTCTTATCACAGGCAGGGGCATTTTCCGAATATACGCTGGCCGGTCCGCCGGAAAAAATTATGGCTCTGGGGTTTTTTCGCATTATATCTTCTACAGGAGTTTTATAAGACAATATCTCGCAGTAAATCTGTGACTCCCTTACCCTTCTTGCAATAAGCTGACTGTATTGCCCGCCAAAATCAAGAATGATAACGCTTTCTCTCAAATCCATCAATAAACCTCCTCTAAATAATATTGGTCTTTTTTATTTATGAAATAAATCCGTTTTTCGGTAATTATAATATCCATAAGTATATCATACTCTTCCTTGGGAAGTTCATCTAAAATTTGAAATTCAAAAGCAAGGGCAATTTTAACCGCATCGGCCTTGAGGTTTTGCAGGAACCTATCGTAATACCCTCCCCCGTATCCGAGCCTGCAACCACTTTTGTCAAAAGCCACTCCGGGTATAACCACAACCTCCAGCTCTTTTGGGTTTATCATTTCTCCGGAAACGGGCTCTAATATACCAAAATGCCCTTTTTTTAATTCATTCAGGCTTTTTATCCTTACCGCCAGCATATCGCATTTATTAATAACCTTCGGTACAAAAACCTTCTTGCCCAAATATATACTTTTTTTTATTGCATCCAGGGTCCTAACCTCATTTCTCGTATCAACGTAAAACATAACGTTTTTTGCTTTTTTATAGTAGTTTAATTCAAAGAGTTTTTCCAGGATTACCCGGCTTTTTTCTTTAATGATCTCCTTTGGTTGGGTATCCCTCATTTCTATCATTTTTCTCCTTATTTCCTTCTTTTCCATAGCTTTATTCTCCCTGCTGTGTTTTTTCCTTTATAAAATTTTTATACCATTTAAATTTAAAAAGGGCAAGGAGGTATTACCCCTGCCCTTTAATCAATTGTGCTGCTTCTTCGTCAATTATACAGGTAACATCGGGATGAATAAGAAGGAAAGACGCCGGAACCTTTGTGGAAACAGATTCCTCCCCCAAGAATTCGGCAATAATTTTTGCCTTTTCCCTGCCGCTCGCCAGCAAAAGAATTTTCCTTGCTTTCATTATAGTGCCGAGCCCCATAGTAATGGCAAATCTCGGGACCTCATCCGGGTTTTCAAAAAACTTAGAATTGGCCTTTCTTGTCTCTTCAGAAAGTTCCGTAACATGAGTAGAAGTAATCAATTCATCCCCGGGCTCGTTAAAACCTATATGCCCGTTAATTCCTATGCCCAGAATTTGAAGGTCAATCCTTTCGTATTTTAAAATTTCTTCATCGTAACTTCTGCATTCCTCCTCTATATCATCAGCGATTCCGTTGGGAATATGTATGTTTTCCGGTGGAGTGTTTATATGTTTGAAAAAATTCTCAAACATATAGTAATAATAACTGTTTTTATCCTCAGGTGAGAGCCCTACGTATTCATCCAAATTGAATGTGACAACTTTTGAAAAATCTACTTTTCCCTTTTGGAAAAGCCTTACCAGTTCCTGGTACATTCCAAGAGGAGTGTTCCCGGTAGCCAGACCCAGCACCAGGTCAGGTTTTTTCGTTATTTCTTCCACAACAAACAATGCCGCTTTTTTGCTTAATTCCGCATAGTCCTTCACAACTATTACTTTCACGCCCATCACTCCCCTTTCAGATTTTTAGTCAAATTCACCGTTACTTTGAAAAGGTCGGATCTATAAAAGGATACTTCATAATATACCGGCTCTTCTCTTGAATATACACTCTCAATTTTCAACAAGGGAATCGTTTCTTTCATATCCAGGGTCTTCATTAATTCAAGAGTTGGGAAAACAGCAAAAAAGGTAAGTTTCGATTTCGTAATATTTATACCGTAATCTTCTCTTAAAACCCTGTGCAGAGACCCCGTCAATTTGTCCATACTTATACCTGGTACCCTTTTCTCCCACATATAAACCGTCTCGAGAGCAACGGGAATCCCGTCGGCTATTCTTAGTCTTGTGGCTTTAATCACGTCTTCCTGTTCATCAATATTTAAAAATTTAGCACAATTTTTAGCCTTTTCCTTAGTAAATTCCAGCACCCTGGTAGTAGCCACCAGGCCTTCCTTCTGAGCTATTTCGGTAAAGCTCATTATCCCTTCTTGTTCAATAGGGTAGGAAGCTATAAAACTGCCCCTGCCCCTTTCCCTTTTTATTATCCCTTCCCTTTCCAGTTCTTTCAGGGCCTGTCTGACAGTCATCCGGCTTATGTTAAATTTCTCACAGTACTCCCTTTCCGAAGGTAAAAGGTCTCCGGGCTTTAATTTCTTTATTCTAATTTCTTCCTTAATGTAATTCATTAATTGAAAGTAGACGGGAATCGGACTTTTTTTATCTATCATCTTGCATCACCATAATTATTTTATCATTATAATATATAGTTGTCTATACATTATAAAATTTTTTTATTTAAAAAATAAAACTGTCTTGTCTTGTGACTAAACAGGATGTATAATATTAATATAATTTGTTGTTCGATAATTTTATACAAAGTTTATATTTTATTTTGTTAATTTCAGGTTTATATAAAATATTATAAAAATTTGGGTTCTTGTTAATATTATTATTTTCACTAATACTTTACAGTAATTTTCTCTATTGATATATAATAATATAATAATAATATAATAATATAAAATAATTTTTTGGAGGATGACATGGATAAACAGGAATTCAAAAAAAAGATTGAAAAAACCGCTGAGATTTTCAAAGCCTTAGGACACCCGGCAAGGCTATGCATTGTCTGCAAATTACTGTGTAAAGACTGCAATGTAACCGAGCTTCAAGATTGTTTGGATTTACCTCAATCTACGGTTTCCCAGCACCTTGCTGCATTAAAAACAAAAGGAATTATAAAAGGGAAAAGAGCCGGTGTTGAGGTTATTTATTCCGTAGTCAATGAGGATGTAAAAAAAATAATAAAAATCCTTCTCAATTTAGAGGAAAATCACCAGGTACTAAATTCCATAGACGAAATTATAAAAGAGCAAATTGAAGAATATTAATCCTCAAACTTTTACCACCCCGGTAAAAGTTTTTTTATTTTGGTAACGCATGTTACTTATTTTTTTAATTCCTACTAATATACTTGGATTTAAGAATATAAAAATATTAAATTTCAGGAGGAAGGATATGAAGCGCAGGATAATAAGGATAAACGAAGAAAAGTGCAACGGATGCGGGCTCTGTGAAAAAGCCTGCCATGAGGGAGCAATAAAAGTTATCGGCGGTAAGGCAAGACTCGTAAGCGAAGACCTTTGTGATGGCATGGGAAGCTGTCTTGTATGCCCTGAAAATGCAATAGAAATAATAGAAGCGGAATCCCAAGCTCAAAGAAAGCCATTAACTAATGAATCAATAAATAATGAAATAATTAATAAAAACATCAACCTTAATTCCTGGCCGGTACAAATACACCTTATTCATCCAAAAGCAAAATTTCTGGCAAATGCCGACCTTCTTATAGCTTCGGACTGCACCGCCTTTGCCTATCCCAATTTTCACAGGGATTTCTTAAAAAACCGGGTGGTTCTGATAGGATGCCCAAAATTGGACGACTTAGAAAGCTATATAGAGAAATTTAAGGATATATTATTAAATAACGATATAAAAAGTATCACAGTGATAAAAATGGAGGTGCCCTGCTGTAACGGAATGAGCTATGCAGTAAGGAAAGCAATGGCTCTCTCGGATAAAATAATACCTTATTCGGAAGTCACGGTTTCTATAGATGGTAAGATAATAAATTAATATTTATGCCGCTTGCAAAATTTTAAGAGCCCGCTAAAAGCGGGCCCTTTTTCATTAATACATATCAGGATTGGGCATCGGAGGGTTCTTTTCCTTTTCAGGGATTTCTGCAACAACAGCTTCGGTGGTAAGGACCATAGCGGCAACACTTGCGGCGTTCTGGAGGGTAGAGCGGGTTACCTTTGTCGGATCCACAATACCCCTTTCGATCATGTTGCAGAACTCTTCACGGAAGGCATCAAAGCCTATACCTTTTTCCATAGTCTTCAGTTTTTCAACAATTACAGAGCCATCTTTACCGGCGTTGTAAGCAATTTGCCTTACAGGTGCTTCCAATGCTCTCCTGATGATATCCACACCTATCTTTTCGTCGCCTTCGGCTTCTACCTTGTCAAGCACGGGTAGAGCATTGATGAAAGCGGTGCCGCCGCCGGGTACAATACCTTCTTCCACAGCAGCCTTTGTAGCAGAAAGAGCATCTTCAATCCTGTGTTTCTTTTCTTTCAGTTCGGTTTCGGTAGCTGCGCCAACCTTTATAACGGCTACGCCGCCGGCAAGTTTTGCAAGTCTTTCCTGCAGTTTTTCTCTATCGAAATCGGAAGTAGTTTCCTCGATCTGGGCTTTAATGGAATTAATTCTCTTTTTGATTTCTTCCTTATCGCCGTATCCATCGACAATTATGGTGTTCTCCTTGCCAACTTTTACCTGTCTTGCCCTTCCGAGCATATCAATTGTGGCATTTTTGATATCAAATCCGAGTTCTTCAGAGATTACCTGGCCGCCGGTTAATATGGCGATATCCTGCAGCATTGCCTTTCTCCTGTCACCAAAGCCGGGAGCTTTCACAGCTACTGAAAGCAGAGTTCCGCGGAGTTTATTGACTATCAAGGTTGCCAAGGCTTCGCCTTCTACATCTTCGGCAATTATCAAGAGTTTTCCGCCGTTTTGTACAACTTTTTCCAAAATGGGGATAAGATCCTGAACATTTGAAAGTTTTTTATCGGTAATCAATATGAATGGTTCATCGAGAACTGCTTCCATCTTCTCCGTGTCAGTTACCATGTATGGGGATATGTAGCCCCTGTCAAATTCCATTCCTTCTACAACTTCCAGGGTGGTGCCCATGGTTTTGGATTCTTCTACCGTAATTACGCCATCTTTCCCTACCTTTTCCATAGCTTCGGCAATGAGGTTTCCGATTTCTTCGTCAGCTGCCGAAATGGAAGCTACCTGAGCAATAGCTTCTTTTGTTTCTACGGGTTTGCTGAAGGTTTTGAGTTCTTCTACAACAGCTTTAACCGCTTTTTCAATTCCTTTCTTTATGAGCATGGGATTTGCTCCGGCAACGACGTTTTTCATGCCCTCATGGATTATAGCCTGAGCAAGCAGTGTAGCGGTAGTGGTACCATCACCCGCTACATCCTGGGTCTTTGTAGCTACTTCTTTAATAAGCTGGGCTCCCATATTTTCAAAGGGATCTTCTAATTCAATTTCCCTTGCAATTGTAACACCATCATTGGTAATAGTAGGTGTGCCGAACTTCTTGTCCAAAACCACATTGCGACCTTTTGGTCCAAGGGTGACTTTAACGGTATTGGCCAGTTTATCAATTCCCCTTAAAAGAGCCCTGCGGGCTTCTTCATCAAATAAAATCTGTTTTGCCATTTTTCTTCCCCCCTGTTAAAATTATTCTATTACCGCCAGGACATCGCTTTGTCTTAATATTAAGTACTCCTGTTCATCAATTTTTACTTCGGTACCCGCATATTTTGAGAAAATTATCTTGTCTCCCACTTTCACTTCCAGGGGTACCCTCTGCCCATCTACAATTTCCCCGGTACCTACTGCAATAACTTCTCCTTTCTGGGGCTTTTCTTTTGCGGTATCGGGAATAACGATCCCACCCTTTGTCTTTTCCTCTTTGTCGAGCACCTTAACAACAATTCTATCTCCGAGAGGTCTTAAAGCCATTCTAAACCCTCCTTCGTCTTGGCTTTTAATAGCTTTATTAGCACTCAACTTTAATGAGTGCTAATTACAATTCAAATAATAACCAATTTATGTATAAAAATCAATCCCCCCTCTCAAATTTTTTTTAAGAATTTAGGGCTGAAAAAGTTCAATTTGTAATTTTTTTATTTTCTTTCTTCCGTTATTTTTAAATTTCTCTTTATACTTTTAGTTTATTAAATCTCATTTTTTAATAATCTTAAATTTATAATATCCATTTTTAGCAAAAAAATACAGGCTATTAGACTATTTTCCGCAATCCTTTACTTCTCCCCTTAATACCTCTACAGCATGAGGAAGGGCGGGTAAAATTACCGATAGGTTTTCCCTAACCCCCTTCGGGCTTCCGGGGAGGTTAACAATAAGGGTTTTCCCCCTGATGCCGGCAACTGCCCTGGAAAGCATGGCATGGGGGGTTTTTACTAAGCTTGCCATCCTCATTGCCTCAGGAATTCCGGGTACGAGTTTTTCCACTACCGAAAGAGTAGCCTCGGGCGTATTATCCCTGGGAGATAGACCCGTCCCCCCGGTCGTCAAAATTAAATCGATACCCTTATCGGACATTCTAATAAGCTCTTTTTTGATAACTTCTAAATCATCGGGTAAAACCTTGTATTCTTCCACAAAGCCATTAATTTCCCTTACCATTTCTTCGATAACCTTGCCGCTTATATCCTCCCTTTCTCCCCTGTATCCCCTGTCACTGGCTGTAATCACACCAACTCTAATCATTTTCAATCACCTCTATGGAATCTCCCGGATATATCTTGCCACCTTTTAAGACCTTTGCGAAAACACCTTCTTTCGGCATTATACAATCACCGGCTTGATAGTAAATGGCACATCTTTCATGGCAGACCTTGCCCTTCTGGGTGATTTCCAGGAGGACCTCTCCCACCTTTAACTTAGTGCCTATTTTAATTTCAGAAAAATCAATACCTTCAGTGGTTACATTCTCGGCAAAATCCCCCGGATTTACATCTAACCCCTTCTCTCGCATTTTTTTTATACTTTCTAATGCCAGCAGGCTTATCTGGCGGTGCCAGCCCCCTGCATGGGCATCTCCTTCAATACCGTAGTCTTCTAAAACATTCACAAATTCCACATTTCTCTTTTTTTCACCCTTTTTCTCACTTAAAGAAACAGCCACTACTATTCCCATGGTTTTTCTTCCTCCCTTTTAAAATTTCCGGATTTCCCACCGGTTTTCTCCAAAAGCTGGATGTTTTTAATTACCATACCTTTGTCCACAGCTTTGCACATATCGTAAATCGTTAAACATGCTATGGACACCGCAGTCAGAGCTTCCATTTCCGCGCCGGTTCTTCCGATGCATTTTACCCGTGCTTCTACCCTTATGGCGCTTTCTTTTTCCATTATTTGAAAATTTATGTCTACACCGGTAAGCGGAATATTATGGCACATGGGTATCAACCTTGATGTCTCCTTGGCACCCATGATTCCGGCTACCTGAGCTACCGCAAGCACATCGCCTTTTTTTATCCTGCCCTCTACGATCATATTTAAGGTTTCCCGTTTCATGTAAACATATCCGCAGGCAAGAGCTTCCCGGAAACTTACATCTTTTTCGCCAATATCCACCATTTTAGCCCGGCCCTGTTCGTTAAAATGTGTGAACTCCACCCTGCTAACCTCCTATTTGCCACATTTTTCTTTTTAAATTCCGCCCCTCATCATTTTTATCATAACTCATATTATGGCCGTAAGGCTTTATAGATAGGGCTTCTTTATAAACCTCTTTAATTTCTGCAATACCGGCACCGCTTCTCATCAAACCCTTTACATCCAGCTCCGCTGAAGAAGCAAGACAGGGTTTTAACTTTCCATCGGCGGTAAGCCTTACCCTGTTGCAGCTTTCGCAGAAATGCCGGCTTATAGGGGTAATAAAACCGATTACCCCTTTTGCATTTTTCAATTGGAAGTACTCGGCGGGTCCATTGCCCTCGATATTATTTACCTTTAATAGCTCGCTTTTTATCCTTGCCTTTATATCCTGGGCTGAGATAAATCTTCCTTTTGTCCATCCTCCATCTCCCAGCGGCATCAGCTCAATAAAACGTATCACAACAGGATATTCTACTGTGAGTTTTGCGAAATCTTCAACCTCATCATCGTTAAAACCCCGAGCAACCACCGTATTTATCTTTACGGGATTAAAACCCAGGCGCAGCGCCTCTTCTATGCCCTCCCACACGTCCTTTAATTTACCCCATCGAGTGATATAGGAAAATTTTTCGGGATTCAGCGTATCAAGGCTAAAATTTACCCTCTTTAAACCTGCTTTTTTGAGGTCATGCGACACTTCTTTAAAAAGCGAACCGTTGGTGGTCATCGAAATATCCGATATACCCTCGATCGAGGAAAGTGCAGAAATAAATTCCACCATTCCTTTTCGGACAAGCGGCTCGCCTCCGGTAACCCTGACCTTTTCAATCCCAAGGGGGGCCACAGCCTCTACAAATCGAAGAATTTCTTCGAAGCTCATTATTTCTTCGTGTCTTAAAGCTTTTACCCCTTCTACCGGCATACAGTAACGGCACCGGAAATTGCACCTGTCCGTAACCGATATTCTCAGGTAATTTATTTTTCTACCGCAATTATCTATCATTTAATCACCCCCAATAATCTCACCTGTAAGAGAAGTATCATACCCCCCAAGGACTTTTAATTTTTCCTTAAATTCTACGCTTCTTAATACCTCCAGTACTTTTTGAACCGCCTCCATCTCGAAATATTCGTATAAAATAGCCAGATCGTATCTTTCCGGCGAAACGGGTATAAAATCCAAGTCCAATGCCTTGGCCGCCGACAGAATACCAAGCCCGCAATCCGCGGTTCCTCCCGCTACCTGGGCAGCCACCGCCAAATGGGTAAATTCTTCTCTATCGTAACCTCTTATTTCCTCCGGTGAAATATTCAGCTGTTTTAATTTTAGGTCCAAAAGAAGCCTGGTCCCTGCCCCTTTTTGCCGGTTAACAAAGGTAATATCTTTTCTCTTTAAGTCCTCTATCCCTTTTATATTTTTGGGATTGCCCTTCATAACAATTAATCCCTGTTCTCTAAAGGCAAGGTTTACAAGGACTATTTTTTCATCTCTAAGATAACGCCTTATATAAGGAATGTTATATTCTCCCGTATCCACATCGAGCAAATGCATTCCTGCTGCGTGGGCTTCCTTTCTTTTCAGCGCCATTATTCCACCCATACTTCCTACATTTGCAGAAGATAAATTAATCTCCGGATACCGCCTCTTGACCTCATTGGCAAGTATATCAATCGCCACATCGTGGCTTCCTATTATCACAACGGTATTTTCTATTTCCTTTTTGTCCTTTAAAAGCTCAACTTCTACACAATCCCCCGCCTCTATTCCTTCTTTATTTGCAGGAATCCTCAAAATTCCATCCGCCCTGACCAATGAGGTAATAGTCCCGGCCCCTCTGTGCAAAGGAGATACAACGAACTCGTCGCCGATCTTTCCTATTTTTACCCTGACAAACTCTTCACTTCCTATGCTGGAAACAATTCTTCTTGTACATATTGCCCGTATTTTTTCTCTTTCCGTAAAGGACTGTCCTTGCATCCTTAAAACCAGAGGCTTTGCAAAAAGCTCCATGGTTAAAAAAGCAGAAACGGGATAACCGGGTATGCCGAGAACGGGCTTATTCTCCACCAGCCCGAGGATAACGGGTTTGCCCGGTTTTATGGAAACCCCATGAACCAGGAGCTTGCCCAGATCCTTTATTATATTTGCAGTAAAATCTTCCCTCCCCGCGGACGAACCGGCATTTATTATTACTCCGTCGGCGACCTTTAAAGCTTTTTCCACCGCTTCTTTTATTAGGCTGTAATCATCCTTATGCTTTTCAAATATCAGTGCCTCCGCTCCCCACTCGGCCAAAAGGGCTTTAAATACCTTTGAATTGTATTCTATAATATCGCCCGGCTTTAGCTCCTCCCCCGGATTAACAAGTTCAGTCCCGGTAGGGATTATTGCAAAAACCGGTTTTTTATAAACCTTTATTTTTACGTGCCCCCCTGCAAGAATAGCCCCTATATCTTGAGGCCTAAGGCGGTGGTTTTCAGGAACTATAAGTTCCGTTGCCACCACGTCTTCCCCTATTAGCCTTACATTTTGCCAGGGTAATGCGGGAAAGATTATTTCAACTTTCTCATCGGAAACAAAATTCACATCCTCCATCATAATTACGCTGTCCGTATTGGGCGGGAGCGGGTCTCCCGTATCCACCACTTCAAATTCGCCTTTTGATAAAATAACCGGTGTTGTTTCCGATGCCCCGTATGTCCTATCCGATAAAACGGCAATTCCATCTACAGCTGCGGCATTGTAATGGGGAGACGATATCCTGGCAAAAATCGGCTCAGCGGTGATTCTCCCCAGGGATTCCGATACATTAATTTCTTCCACAGATTTTTTTGAAAAAATACCCGCTCTCTCCAGTTCTCCAAAAAAAACGTCCTTAGCTTCTTCCAATGGAAGGGCATCCAAATATATATCCTTTTTCTTCACAGTAAACACCTCTTTAAAAATAGGGTAAATAATATTTTACTTATTTTAATAAAATTACTTCTACCATTTCTCCTTTCGATATCCCTACCCTTTCCGGGGGAATCTTTAAAAGGCCATCCGATTTTGACATCGTGCAAATCATTCCCGACTTCCCCAGAACCGGGACAGCCCATAGTTCATCTTCCCTTTTTTCCAGCCTCACCCTGATATAGTCCTCCCTTCCTGCAGCCGATGATAAATCTTTATCGCATTTTGCCAAAATTTCATATACGCCATAATCTTTGTCCCTGCCCATGAGTAAATTTACCAGAGGCCTTCCGATGAGTTCGAAAATCACCAGAGCAGATACAGGATGTCCGGGAAGTCCAAGGATAGGAATTCCTTTAACAGCAGCAAAAATCGTCGGTTTCCCGGGTTTTACCGACAAACCGTGGAAAATTAATCCCGGTTCTCCCAAACTGTTTATAGCTTTTAAGGTGAGGTCCCTGGTGCCCACGGAACTTCCACCCGAAATAATTACCGCATCGCAGTTTTCCAGAGCAAGCTTCAAGGTGTTTTTTATTTGATCAAAATCATCCCTCACAATTCCGAGAGGTATTCCCACTGCACCGAGGGCTTTTAAAGCGGAAAACAGGGTATAGGTGTTGACATCCCTTATCTCTCCCATTTCTACTTTTTCATCGGGCTCTTTTACCTCATCCCCGGAAGAAATAATGCCAATTTTGGGCTTTTTGAACACTTTGACCCTCGTGATACCCAGTGCCGCTAATGCTCCCACATCCTGGGTTCTCAGGGTGTGACCTTTCCTAAAAAGGACCTCCCCCGTCGCAATATCCTCGCCTTTTTTTATTACGT
>Ga0207431_10082_pt1 | contig 22975 bp, 27 predicted proteins | sample YelNats1bottle14_FD_187546 | JGI IMG/M metagenome (GOLD analysis project Ga0207431, IMG submission 187546) | Hot spring thermophilic microbial communities from Obsidian Pool, Yellowstone National Park, USA - site 1 bottle 14 (SPAdes) (version 2) | ecosystem: Environmental > Aquatic > Thermal... | reverse complement strand
GAATGGAATATTACACTTTTTTATTATATCAAACAGGAGGGAGGCAGCCACAATTCTTTTTATGGGCTTTTCATTATTGTTTTCGTACATTCTTTCGCTGTGGTAAATATCTTTACACCTATTCGAGCGCAAATTTGAAAAATGTATTGACAAATTCAAAAGAGCTCTTTATAATATATAATGCAAAGTCAATGAGGTGCCGAGATGGTGGAATTGGCAGACACGCTACTTTGAGGGGGTAGTGGGCGTTATGCCCGTGCGAGTTCGAGTCTCGCTCTCGGCACCAATTAAAAAAGCAAATAAGGCCCTATAAAAAGGGCTTTATTTTTTATTCAACAATTGAAAAATGTATGGCATGCGCGCCCATAGCTCAATTGGATAGAGCATCAGACTACGGATCTGAGGGTTGGGGGTTCGAGTCCTCCTGGGCGCGCCATTTATTTTCAAGGGTTTTGAGGTTTGGAATGACATCGGGCAGGCTGTTATAACACCTCTTTAATTTGAGAAAAGTCTATTATAAGGTCTTCAAAAATACCAACCTTGACCTTGTCATTGAAGGTGTAAGCTTCTGGTGGCAGGTAATCTTCGGTATCTTTGAGCCTGTATACTAAAATTGTTTGATTGTTAGGGTTAATAATCCAATACTCTTTGACTTTAAACTGATTATACAGGTTCAGCTTTCTTACATAGTCGTGAGATGGATTATATTCAGATACAACCTCAATTATCATCTCAGGAGCTCCAACACAGCCTTTATCAGTGAGTTTTTTCTTATCGCATATGATTGATATATCAGGCTGGACAACGTTGATTGCCTGTTTTTCATCCTGTCCTTCCTCAACAAGAACAACATCAAATGGAGCTGTATATACTTTGCAGGGTTTGTTGTTTTGCTTAATATAATTCCCAATGATTAGTGTAAGTTCAAAAATAATTTCTTGGTGCACTCTTGAAGGTGCATGGCTTATATCATAGATGACACCATCAATTAGCTCTACTCTTGCGTTTTGTGGAAACCCAAGATAGTCTGCATAAGTGTAAACCTTAGATATTCTTTCTTCTATCTAAATCACCTTCTTTGTTGTATTCTTTCGAGTTTGCGTAATAAACTGTACTGGTAAAATAAATCTAATAAACTTACTAAATTTTTTAACAAATCAAATACAAGAGTCTCTAAAGAACCTACCAAATCATCTGAAACTTCAAGTCTTTGTCTAATTAATTCAATATATTTCCTAAATTTTTGAATCTCTAATGAGCTTTGTAAATCTAACAAGTTGACAAGGTATTCCAATAATAATGTTTCCTTTTTGTACATTATACTACTAAATAAATATAAGTGAAACTTTTTTGTCGATTTCTCAAATTTGAAGAGTTATGACAAAGTAAAGCTAATAACGAAACATTAATATCATTAAATTAAAATTTCAAATTCAAATATAGTACAACAATAAAGGGGCTCGTTATGAGACACATAACAAGCCCCTGATGGTTATTTTTGAAATTGTTGTAATCCTTACAAGCCTAAATATGCCAAATACTTTTTAGTGTTATTTATCATCTCATCAAAAAGCTGCTCAGCTTTGTTCTGCGGTAGTCTTTCAACTGCAGGGTCATTTAAGAATGCTCTTTTTGCAAGGTTCAAGTCCTTTTCTAAAGCAGCTTTAACTATAAGTTCTTGATTGCTGATATGCCTTGTCATTATGCTTGCCAAATCTGAAGGTAGCTTTCCTGCATAGACAGGTCTGACGTCATCATGGGTAAACACTGCATTTGTCTCAACTATAGCTCCTATTGGAAGATTTGGTATTTGACCCATATTTGGTAAATTCACGTTTGTCACCAACGTATCCAAACCTAAAATAGCTTTCATCTGCATAACTCCCTCTTCTCCAGAAGGATTCAATGGAACTTCTTTTTGGTCAGATGCGTATTCTTTGCTAAGTTTAATCAATTCTTCTCTGTGTTTAATTCGCCATTCGACAGATGTCAAGTTGAATTTCCATTTATAAACTGTCTCTTTGTCTCTAAGATAAATGTATGGGACAAATTCAGCCAAGTGTCTATCACCTGCTGCAGCAATAAGTCCAAAGCGTTTAAATAAGTCAAACTTCACTCTATTTGCAGAAGCAAAATAATCTTTTTCCCACAATCCTTTTGTTTTTTCAAAACCTTCTTCATAATATTTGTGCACAAATTCCTTGTAAAGAGGGAATAAATCATGAGTTTTATATGATGCTTTATCAAACCACGTAAAATGATTTATACCAAGAACATTTACCTTGATTTCTCTTCTTGAGATTTCTCTTTCTTCTCCTAAAAATTCTTTTACAACTTCGGTCAAAAGCTTCTGGGTACCAAAAACTTCATGACAGCAGCCAAAAGCTTTTATTTTAGGAAATACTTCATATAGGGCTTTTAAGCATATAGCCATTGGATTTGTGTAATTGATAACCCAAGCATCTGGACAATTTCTCTTTATAGCTTCTGCAAATTCAACATACATAGGAACAGTCCTAAGTCCTCTGATAAGACCTCCTGGACCTGTTGTGTCACCTACAGACTGGTATATACCATATTTCTCAGGAGCATGGACATCCGAATACATCTCTTCAAATGTCCCAGGCAAAATCGAAATGATAATAAAATCTGCACCATATAAAGCTTCATCTAAGCTCTCTACAGCAACATATTTCCACTTCCCTACTACCTCAGGCTTGCTTGAAAGCTTATTGCCTATTACTTCATTTGTCTTAGCAGCTTCAAAATCAATGTCGTAAAGTCTCACAGTACCACTCAAGTCTTTTTCTAACGCTAAATCGGTCATCAACCTCCATGCCCAGCCGCGTGAACCCCCACCAATGTATGCTATATTGATTTGTTTCTGTTGTTCTGATGTGGTATTCAACATTACTCCCTCCTATAATAATTGTGAATTTCAAATAAATTATATCACAAATCTCACTCAAAACCAAACCATTATTATCTTTAACTTTCATTTATACCCAGCATATCTGGTTTTTTCTTTGACTTTTCAAAAGTGTATCCTAAAAAGATATTGACAATTCTACATCTCTTCCCTTATAATAAATTAGGTGTAGGGGCGTAGCTCAATTGGCAGAGTAGCGGTCTCCAAAACCGTCGGCTGGGGGTTCGAGTCCCTCCGCCCCTGCCATGTTTTGAGACAACTGAATTTGCAGCGTGGAAAAAAGTAGCAGTGAAAATACAACCGACGGTCTCCCCTAATTAGCAAAAAGTGAAAGGGGAGACTTTTTTGATGTCCAGAAAAGGAAAAACTAAGAACACCGACACATCTACACTGTTGCTAAAAGACGTGATTGACCTTTTCATTAGTTTTAAGCAAGCTGAAGGTTTGCGTGAAAGAACGCTTCAGGATTACTTCTACACTTTCAAGGAATTCAGCAAGTACATTGATTTTCACAAACAAATAGATGAACACGCCCTAAAGTTAGCTGTGATTGAATTCTTAAAATCCAAAGCAAACAAGCAACCTGCAACCTATAACCGTCCCTATTCGAATCTTCACACATTTTTTGAATGGTGCAAAAGAAACAACTTCCTATCAAAAAACCCAATCAAAGTATTGGGACTTAAAAAGAAAAGAGATGATGGCAAATTGAAACATGTTGAAGAAGAAGCCATAAAAAAGCTTCTATCTGTAATTGACGTCAAGACATACGCAGGGCTAAGAGATTATGCGTTAATTTTGCTAACTTTAGACACTGGCATAAGACCCAAAGAGGCTTTTGCTTTAACTTTTGAGGACATAGATTTTGAACGACTTACCGTTACCATTAGGAAAGAGTATTCGAAAACCAACAAAGAGAGGATTCTCCCTATCTCTCCGCAGACTGCCCAAACCCTTAAGGCTTTGTTTGAAGTCACACCAAAAGATTGGGACAACAAAGTTTTCCACACTGTTGAAGGCAATGAAATGACAATCAACAGATGGGAAAAAAGGCTAAGTGAATACAGCAAAAAGATAGGCTGCAAAATCACTCCCTATCAGTTAAGGCACACATTTGCCATAATGTTTTTAAGAAATGGCGGCAATGTTTTCGCACTTCAGTACGAAATGGGACATGAAGACATCAGTACCACCAAAAGATATTTGCAATTAACCCAGCAGGATATAAGACAGCAACATATGGTAGCAAGCCCAGTAAACAACTTTGTGAAGAGAACAACCAAGGTGAAAAGATTGATAAACCTTATCAAGAGTTGACAAGATAAGCCTTGTCCTAATCGATTAGGGCAAGGCTTATTCATTTATTTTTTTTAACCATCTTCTGATTTGTTCAATTGGTCGACCTGTTAATAGTGCTATCTCTTCTATTGTTTTCCCTTGCTTATACATTTCGAAAATTTTAGATCTGTTTTTAGTGTAATCATATTTTTTACAATGTTTTCCTGTAGGCATAGTTTTTGTTTTAAATCTATTTCCCTCTTGAACTATTATTGAAATTTCCTCTGGACAATAATATTGATTTTCTTTTGTTGGAACAAAATACTCTCCACAATACAAACACCGTCTTAAACTTCTTTTTTTTAAAAAATCGTTATTAAGTTGCAAATATAAAGCAGTTAACAAATCGTCTACAAAAATAAATTCGTTAATTTCACCAATATCCGCATTTATCAAATTCCGCATAGTCACATTTCCTGTTATTTTTTCGTTTACATTTTCCATTAAAACATATTTTAAAATTTGAATTTTCCCATTTCGTTTTAGCCAATCTTCAAAAACTGTGTCTTCCCCTATAAGTTTTTGGAAATAAGATTTCTGTATACGTTTTACGTGGTATTTTCCCCTTACTATTGAACAAAATTTTTTGTATTTTCCTTCGTTTTGCAAAAAAACATTTTTTAATAGTTCCTGTGTTTTTTCGTCAAATGTTTTCTCAAATTCACATGGATAAACCCATTTGGGCAACATTTCAGAAGGTAGCCAAATGTCTATTAAGTCTTCCCCTATTTGCACTATTTTGTCAACTTCAAATTCATCATATTGTTGAATTATTTCTAACAATTTTATGTTGATAAACATTTGAAAAATTTCTTCTTGCCATTCTTCGTAAGCACATCCTACTAAAATATTATTGACGCTATACGACTTTATACCATTATTATTTGTTGTTTTCTTAAAAAAAAAGTGATTTTTAACGCAACCATAAGAATTTGCAAACTCCAAAATTTTGTCTTTTGATGGGGTTAAACTTGCAAATTTTTTATAAAGTGTAGGGAATTGTTGCCATACATTAATTTGCATTCCATAATTAGATTTTGCAATTAATATAGGGTATTTAATCTCAATTTTTATTGTGGGACCGAATATCCATTCGACAGTTTGTCCTATTTTTCCTATATAACACATACCGAATTTTTCGCAATATCCCCATGATAAATTTTTGAAATATAGAGAAGCAAGCATATCGTCTATTTCTAAACCATCGTCTACCCATTCATACCCTTCTGAACACACAAAAGTAACACAGTTGTGAACATTTTCAAATTGCATTAAGTCATTCCTCACTTTCTTTTATGACTTTAAAATGACTTTTAAAGATATTGTTTTTGTTTAAAAGTTATTTTAAACTAAAAAGTAAAGACTGTCAAGTAAAACTTTTAAAAATTGGGAGGTAATAATGATGACGAAATTAGAACAGTTGAGAAAAGAAAGAAATCTGTCCCAAAGCAAGCTGGGGTTTGCGATTGGGATAAATCCCAACCTAATTTCCCAAATAGAAAGGGGTTGGCGAAAACCTTATCCCAAATTGTTGCAGTCTTTGGCAGCGTATTTTGGTGTGCCCATAGAGGAGATAGCCAACCCAGATGGCACATTAAAGGAGGTGGATAGCAAAACGGCATAAAAAAAAAGAGTGGCTTAAAGCCACCTAAAAAAAAAACAAACAATTAGTCCCTTTTGGTTTTGATTGTAACACAGTTAAAATAAGTTTTCAAACATGAAAGGAGGCATCCCTAATGGTTTTCAAGGTTTTCAACAAATGTTTGGGACGTGAAGTTACTGCAGGGCACTTCAATTCAAAAACAAAAATCTTTTACAAAGCTGTCTCAACTCACAGCAAATTACTTGTCCTAAATGCATATGGAATTGAGAAAAGCGTTGTTGAGGAACTCAAAGAAAGAGGTTGCAAACTGATACAAATAGAAGAGATTAACACTGGCAACATGTATGAAATTGACTTTGACAAGTTTATCGAAAAAGCTATTTTGCGAACATTTGGCAATTCCACAGAACAGTATTATTTGCCACTCAAATACTTCACAAAAGTAGAGGCTGCCTCATAGATTCACATCATCGCTGCCCTATTCGGTCATCGGTAGGGCGGCTTTATGGATTAGAAAGCTATCGACCAAAACCAATTGAGAGGTGTTTGTAATGCAAGAAATTGTCAAAGAAATTAAAAGCAAAATCGACATTGTTGATTACATTGGCAAATACTTGCAGTTAGAGAAAGAAGGTAGCAGCTACAAAGCTTTGTGCCCTTTCCATCCTGATAAAAACCCATCATTCTACATCAAGCCCAGCGAACAGTTTTTCAAGTGTTTTGGTTGCGATACCAAAGGCGACGTTATTACGTTTGCGATAAAATACCACAATGTAGACTTCAAGGAGGCGGTAAAAATGCTGGCTGACGAAATAGGCTTGTCTATTGGCAGCAAGCAAACAGAAGAAAACACGCAAGTAGAAAAGCTTTCTATTGACCAGATTATAGCATATGTTGAAACATGCCATCAATACGCAGGTTTGACAAATTACTTTACAGACAGAGGTATCCAAACTTGCTTAATTGACAAATACAAGCTGGGCTTTGATGTAGAAAACAATGCAATTGTGCTACCCACCTTCCAAGACGGGCAGATAATAAGCTATGTGCGTCGCAATCTTGATAATAACAAGCCACGCTATGAATTTCCTAAAGGCAGCAATGCAATACCATTCAATGTTGACTTGGTGAAAGATAAGCAGCAAACTGATGTCTTCATTACTGAAGGAATATTTGACGCATTGACCATTGAGACAGCAATTGGGCAACCAGCAATAGCTTTGAATGGTTGTGAAAATCAAAAAGAGTTTTTGCAAGTGCTTAATCAAAGCAAGTCTAAAGACAAGAAATTTTACATCCTGTTTGACAATGACGAGGCAGGCTGCAAAGCTGCAAAACAGCTTTTTGATAAAATGAAAAACCAGTATGAAGTGGCTATTTGCAAATGGGAAGGTGCACCTTACAAAGACATCAACGAGTTTTGGCAAAATTCTCAATCAGAATGCATTAACTTTTTGTTGTGGCAGTTAAAGACGGCTTTTTATCCCTATGCACTCATTAATTTTGCTGCCCAGTATGTTGATTTTATTAAGTCTGATAAATTCAAAGCCATTTCTACAGGGTTCAAGCAATTGGATGCTGTGCTAAATGGTGGCTTTATAGCAGGAAACCTGTATGTCTTTGGTGCAAAACCAAGCGTCGGTAAAACAACATTCTTGTTGCAGCTTATAGACAACTTCTTGCAGCAAGGTTATGAATGCGTCTTCCTATCGGCTGAAATGCCTAAAGAAGAGATTTTGACAAGAATTTTTTGCCGTGAATATGGTCTTAAAAAGGCAAACGTCAAAGTACCTGCATTCGATTTTTACCGCAAACTTAGGACAAGGACAGCGACCAAAGAGGAAATGCAAGAGTTTATGTATATTGTGCAAGACTACATCAAGCGTTATGCTTTTGCACTTCACATTTTAGAAAGCCAACGACTTGATGAGGTCTATTATGTCCTTGACCGCTTGCAAAAGCCTATTCTGTTTGTTGACTACTTACAGCTTTTGCAACCAGCAAAAACATATCAAAGCGACAAACAAAGAGTTGACTTGATAATGCAAGAGTTGTTTGAGATTAAAAACAAGTTTTTAATCCCAGTTGTTGCTATTAGCAGCTTAAACAGAGAAAACTATGACAAAGACGACATGACAGCATTCAAGGAATCTGGGTCTATTGAATATGGCACAGCAGCAGCGTTTTTAATGCAAAGAGACCACAACCGAGTTGTGCACGATAGCTACAAAGGCAATGGCTACACAATCAACTTCAAATGTGTCAAGAACAGATATGGCAGCATAGGAGACGATATCATAATGCGATTTTGGGGCGGGATTTACTTGTTTGAAGAAATAGACAAAAATGACAACAGTTTATAATTCTCATTCCAAACACGCTGCCTTGTGCGGGAATCGGCAAGGCGGCGTTGTAAACAAAAAACTTTTCGGATAGGAGGAGTTGCAATGATAAACAACCAAAACAATGAAAACTTTTACATCACAGATGCAAACCTACCTATCAACATCTTTTCTCTATTGGAAGATAGCATTCAACCACGACAGGGTAGAGAATGCAAGCTTGTTTATGAGTATGAAACAAATGATGGCGGTAAAGTACAAATCGGTACAAACTACTATATGCTAACACCAGCCGACATAAACACATTATACATCTTGACCACCTACAGGCAGGAAACAGGACAGACAGGAGATACTTTCGAAATACCGCTTAAATACATCATGGAGAAGCGAGGATTAGACGTTACATCATCAGAAAATGTTAAGCTGGTCTTACAATCACTTGACCGTTTAATGGCAACAAAAGTTGGTGTAGAGAGATATGGTTTTACAAATGGAAAAGAATTCAAGCGGGATATAGCAAAGTTTGTACTTTTGCCTTCCTATCGTATAACCCAGAAAGGCAACAAAGGACGTGGTTACAAAACAAAGCTTACTGTAACACTTGCCAAAGAAATTTGTCACAATTTAGACAACGGCTATGTCGCACGTGGCGATTTGGACATCGCTAAACAGCTTGTCAAACACAAGATAGCCCACAGGCTTTATCACTTCCTAATGGGCAAATGCACACGCAACAAGACCTACAAACGCAACTTTGCACAGTTTGTGCAACAAGATATTTGCCCAGAACTACCATTAGAGGAAGGCAAAGAGAAGGTAATTTTGGCACTCATCAAGTTGGAAAGCATGGGCTTGATAATTTACAAAATCGACAAAGACGTTGTTTGTATAAATATTCGCAAATAAACGCATAAATATACAGATAAAACATACTGGTATCGGCTGGGAAAATCGCAGTATATACCTACAGAAAATCGCAGTATATACCTATGAAAAATCGCAGTATATACCTACAGAAAATCGCAGGGAAGAAAATGGTAAATGCAGTTAGGACAAGGGTTTGCAGGCACAAAAACGGGTAAAATTAAAATTAAAATTAAAAAGGAGAGTCTTACGACTCTTCCTATTAGGAAAAGTTGGATTTGTATTTATGCATATTCCCCCAGTTGCATAAACTTGAATCCAGTTTTTGCTTTGTTAGTGGCGACCAACCGCATGTATGTGACTTGTTGACCTGTTCAAATTTGTGTGGGGGTGTACTTCATGCGACCGTGGGAGTGGCTTTCCCTAATTGAAGAGTCCAGAAATGTTGCAAACAATGCAGGTGCCGCTGCTGCCTGTCCATCGGTTGCTACTGCTGCAATGAATAAGGCTGCTGTAACGCTGGTTAACCAAGTTAACCCAGTAAAAGCAGCAAGTCAGCAAGTTAACCGCACAATAAGGCTTATGCCTGACCTTGAGATAAGGGAACTTGCAAAAAGTCAAAAGCCTTCCTACTTTGCAAAGCTGAAAAAGAAGGCTTATGACAAGCAACTTTGCAGTAAAGAAGGGCACTTTTGGGCTATGCTGGAAAGGTTATCACAGGAGTTTGCAAAGAAAAATCCAAACGAACTTGACCTGCAGCTTTACACAAAGTTTACAAAATGTGCACAGCGTGAATGGGAAATTGAGAAGCTGGAATCTTCCCTAAATGCAAAGTGTCCTGTATGTGGCAGCAAGGATTTTGACTTTGCAGAGAAAGGGCAGGAAAAAGGTTTTGTGTGTTTGTCTTGTTTGAAAGAGACAGGCAGGGTTGAGTTTGTAGCTTGTGTATCAATTGAAAATGATGTGCCAGAGTGGAAAAACCGCATAACGTTAGGGACAGGAAGACTCATCCCTAACAGTTTGTGTACACGCTGCGGTGAATCTTTCAAATGGGTTAAAAGCGATGAATGGGAAGGTTGGGTTTGTAATGGTTGCGGTGAAGAAGCTTTGCCAACAGAAAGTTAGCGAGAAATTGCACAGAAGGCTTTTAAAACACACAGAAAAATGTCGGGACATATAAAAATATGTCCCTTTCATTTTGCGTTCAAAAGAAATCGGTTTCAAATAGGGTATGGGGGTATGCTAAGCTATTGCGGTTTGCGAGTATTTTCGTTTAAGGTGTCGATAACTTATCGATACCTTTTGCTTTGTCATTGCACAGTCATAACAACGATATGACAAAATTCGACATGCGGACTTCCCGCGTGGTATAATCAAATCAAGAACACAAGTTTGGGAGTGGTTTGAATGCGTTGCTATGACTGGGATGAGTTGAAACGAGAATTTTTGACTGGCAACTACAAGACGCTAAAGGAGTTTGCACAGGAAAAAGGTGTTAACTATGGAGTGTTGAGAAACAAGGCAAGAGATTGGCTGAAAGAAAAGCAACAAGTTAACAAGGAGAAGAATCAGCTTATTTTTGAGAAGACTCTCCAGCGACAAATAGAAAAGGCTACCGATTACAACACATGGCATATTGAAATCTGGGACGAGTTTTTACGTGTTGTTTGGGCTGCCCTTCATGATGAGAAGACAATAAAGACCAAGGACGGCAAATATAACGTGTATGTGTTAGAGAGATTAGCTAATGTGATGGAGAAAGTACAAAAGGGTCAACGTTTGGCGTTGGGACTGGATGAAAATAAAGAAGACCACAGCGAACAACTTTTGGACAGGATAAGGGAGATTGTAAGTGCCCTATGGGAAGATGACCAAGACAATCAAAGCAATGAGGTTATGAATGTGGAATACTGCTAAATGGCAAGTTGACTTTTTGCCAAGGGGATAGCATTTTGTGAGGTGCTTTGTGATGGTTAAGACTCTAACCAGCGTGCAAAGACAAATGCTAATTGCCAACAACTTAAAGCTTGTGTATCACGTTGCAAACAAATTTATGCCATGTCCTAAGGGGTACATGTATGAAGTTGATGACTTAATTTCTGAAGGGTACTTTGGATTAGTTGTGGCAGCTAATAATTACAAACCAGAACTGGGAACACCATTTTCAAGTTATGCTTGCAAAGTTATTGAAAGCAAAATAAAAAGAAGTCTGCCAAAGTACAAATTGTCTTCTGCTATCTCTTTAGACAGTCCAGTATCAAAAGAACCAGAAGAAGATTCATCTACACTTGGAGAAATAATCTCAGATGGTTATTCAGTTGAAAAGGAAGTAATCAGAAAAGATACTCTTAACAGGCTGCAGAGATTTTTTGATACCTTGACCGATGAGGAAAAAAAGAGGGTTTTATATTACATCTCCACAGGAAAAAATCCACCTGCCAGCGATATGCTGTTTAGAAAGGCAACAAGGAAGATAATAGCCAGAATGAGACAGGAACAGTTTGAGGCAGACCTTGACGACTTGACAGTATTCATATCCTGTCCAGCTGTGCATGTGGCAGCAGGCAAAGAATATTTTTCATCTCCAGTTGAAGCTGCAGTTTTGGCAAGAGAAGAGAAAAGAAAACAGCTTGAAGTTTTGTCTTGTATTCCTCAATTGGACAAGCTAAGACAATTAAAACAACAAGGTGAACAAGATAGAATGAAACTAATTGCTGCCAAGTGGGAAGTGGAAGAGTTCATAGAAAGAAATTGGGATAATCTTACAATCCACAATGTTAGACTTCTCAAAGACTACTTTGTTTTTTGTCTTTCGCATTTGTCTATGGTGCAAAAGTATGGTAGCAACTACAGGGAACAAATAAAGAGAATAATAAAAAAGATGGTGTGATAAAAAATATTCTTGCTAAAAGTCTTTATACCATGTGAGGATATATAAACCTCAACCTATCCCCCCTACCTTTGAAACCGACAAGCTTTTCAAAAGACCGGCGGGGCCACCTTCAAAAACCTGCACCTTATGCATACACGAGGGGGTATAAACAAACAAAAATCGACAAAAGTTTTTATTTTGTACAAAAAAGAAGGAAAAACATTTTTAATTGTCTAAAAACAGGCAAAATTTAGGTTGTCAAACGTGACAAAAGCAAAAGGTAGCGTGACAGGTTGGAAGAGGAAAGAAGAACAGAGGTAAAACAGAAGTGCATAAGTGATTATTTATATGCAAAACATTTTAAAGCGTTTTAGAATGCAGTCCAACAAGTTGATGGGATAGAAGAAGATGAATGGAATTCAATTCCGGTCACCGATTCACGCACATTCCAAATGTTGATGGGATAGAAAGGACGAGTTAAGTATTACTGAAGTCATCAATAGTTTGTACGGTCAAAAAGTTGATGAGATGAAGGATGTTCTAACTTGGAACACCCTAAAACACAGTTTTGAAATACAACATTTCGCAACGTTTAAGACACCTTCTTTTAGAAGGTCAAGAATTAGCAAGATTTAAACAGACGACGAATTTCGTCGGCAGTAATGCAAATTAACATACAGCCAGCACTTGGGTTTACTGATGTGGCAGGCTTTTGCGTGTTAAAAAATGTTTTCGTTTTTTGACTTTTTTTGTTTTCTCTTAAAAGCTTGTCAGTCCTTGCAAATCCTAACTTTGACCGCTGCGGTCAAAGTTTGAAAGCACATTGTGTTTTTCCCTAACTGCAAAGTTGCTACCATGCATAGAGAACAAAAAAGCGGTATTGACTGATTGTTGATGAGAAGGTATAAAGTAATTACCAGCACAAATTGGCAAACTGTCTAATAAAAAGTGGGAAGACCGTCGGTGAAAAATAGGGAATATGGTTAAGCGTGTTAGCTACTAAATGGCAGAATATCCCATGCCGAAAAATCAAGGAATTGACGTTGATAGGTGATGAAATGTAAAATTCTGGTCTCCAAAACCGTCGGCTGGGGGTTCGAGTCCCTCCGCCCCTGCCATAAGTTTTGGCTGCAAGTCCATTGCCTACACAATGGACTTGTGATATAATCACTATATAGTCGGGAGTTACACCGCCTTCTGTGAGTTTGATGTGTTGTTTTTTTTGGGGGGGGAGAAAGGTTTTTTCCTTTCTCCCTTTTAAACACCCCAAAACACGAACAAGTTTTCTCAAGATAATTATACCATGCGTTTTTGTATTTTAGATACCCCCTCAAAAAAAATTTGACATTCAGTATAAACACCTAAAAAGTATAGTTCTGGCAATCATTTTGATTATATTTTATCACAACCGAATAAATGTATCAACAGGGTATTACTAGAATTCTGAATCATCTTCACCTTTTAAAATTGCCAATATTTTGAGCAGCGCTAAAGGAATGTACCATATGAGAAACACAATAACCAGCGGATGCATTAACATGTTTGCTCTCTCCTATTTGCAGTTTACAAAAAAAGGCAGGTTGTTACCTGCCTTTTTTCTTTGCTCAAAAAAAATTTGACACTTTGTATTAACACCTAAAAGATACATTTATGGCAATTGATTCTGAATATATTATACCACTGTTGTTTAAAATTACAACAACAAAAAATTTGACACTCTATATAAACACCTAAAATATACACTACTGGGAAGAAGTATAATTTGATTTTAGCACATTAATTTTGAATGTGCAACTCCTGAATTTAGTTTATACTACTCTTTTTAGTGGTTAACTTTTTGAACATTCTTTGCATATAGGGTATTCACCAGCAACATCGTCTTTTTTCTGAAGACACCTATAGCAGATTTTTAATTTCTCGCCCAAACCATATAGTATCTCATGTGGATTTGTATCATATCTATTTTCGGTGAAAGTACAGAGCCACCTAATAAACTCTAAAGTTTTGTCTTCTCCCAGTAGTTCAAACGCTCCAAGTTCATCAAGCTTGTGCAAAACATAGTTGAGCATATAACTGCCACTGTGATTTGACATAACCTTCCACTCCTTTGTTTTATTATTTTAAAAAATAAAGGGCAGATAATAAATATCTGCCTTTATAATCTAAATTAAACCCTAGTTAGACAACTCTTTTCTCAGTTCCTTTACTTTTTCCAAATCTAATTCTGTGAGTTCGGCAATGTCTTCATCGCTAAAACCTCTTTGAATTAGCTTCTTGGCTACCTCGATTTTCCCTTCAATTTTCCCTTCATTAAACTTTCTCGTCTGTGATTCGTCCAGTAGTTTTGCAACATTGGATACAAACTCACCCATTTTTCTACTCCCCCCTTGTTTAACTCTTTGTGCAAGTTCGTCGTACTTCTCTTTGTCTTCCTTTGCAAGTCTTGGGCGAATTACATTCCCTGCCCATATTAAAAATCTCTCTAAATTGGTTTGACTAAAGGTTTTAAGCTTCGGTTCAATCTCTTTCAGTCTTTTGACAAGCTCTTCTGTGTCGTCCCTTACCTGTTCTAAATAGAACACTACTGGACTCAAGCCATCCTCTTCCTCTTGCAGTAGAGTCTTTACATCCAATTTTGAAATGTTTACAAGAGCGTATTTAAAAATATCGTCTTTGAAAATATCAAATTCACTGATTATTTCTTGTGGTATATCCCAGTCTTTCTCAAGCCCGTTGTATGTTACTATAGGGATTATTGCAGGTAGTTTTTCTGCACCTTCTCTTATTTTTCTTGCCCACAGCAAAATCATGTATTTTAGTAGTCTTTCAGGCATATCTTTTGCCACAGTTGACTGGTTCTCAATGATAATGTAGAAATATACTTCCCTGTCCTTTAGTTTTGCCTTTGCTATGATGTCTGCTCTTTTCTGGTGAAAAGTTTCATCTACAAACTCTTTATCGGCAAGTTCAATTGAATCCTCTTCAATATCTTTTGCCCAGCTGTAGCCTATTACATTTCTAACGAGGAAGAGAATATCTTTTGGATGTTCAAACAAAAACTTAAAGGTTGAATCATGCTCTTGCGGTGGTAGACTGTTGTTCATATGTTAACTCCCCCTTTTTTTATGTTTACTCCGAAAACAAGGGGGAAGCTTTTTACTTTTCTAATCTTATTATACCACAGAAAGTTGCAATATTAAAACAGAAGAGGAGAGTGCAACTTTTAAGCGCACTCTCCTCGAGCCTTTGCAAGCAGATAATCATCAAAGCCTTTATAACCCAAGTTAAATCCAAGTCTTAAAATACTAATTCCGGCTTCTTTGAATTTCTTTTTTAGTCTTTCGAATGCATCTTGGACTTCCTTCTTATCATAGTAGTCGTTGTCAACTACTATATATACCTCTCCTTCATATTTAAGCCCAAGTTTTTTTGCAACTTCAACTACTTGATCGTGGCTATTTGCAATACCAGGGATTCCTATGAACAATTCGCCGTCCATTAAATATGAACATATGTCTGCCTTCAGTATACCTTCGATTATAAAAGCTCTACGGTATTTTTCTTCGTCGAATGCACCTGTGATGTGTACAAAATTTTTAGCTGAAGTACCTGTTGGAACACTCCCTGAAGAAAACCAGCGATATTTACCTTGAGTACCATTTTCTTTAACAATTCTGACCTGTAACCCCTGGATTCTTCCTTCGAGGTCTTTAGCCGGTATACAAAAACCGTCGTAGTTTATGAAGTCCCACTCTCCACTGGAATGTTTAAAGAACCCCGGTATTCCTTCCAAGGTTAAACCTTTCCCAACCAAAGTCTGACAAATCTCTTTTCTTTTTTTCTCATCTTTGATATTCAAACTTTTATACATTTTGAATTTAATAAACGTGTCAGTCAAACCTCTTGCAATTAAGTGTTCTCTGTGTTTTTCATCAAGGTCCAATAGTTTCAAGAACTCCCTGTAAACCAAATCTCTTTGCTCTACTGGTGCAAGATTTTCAGTCTTGACAACATTGACGTTATATGTGGCAGTAGGTTCTGCAACAGCTTTTCGTACTCTTTTCGTGCCTTTCGTTAGTTCTTGCACCAATTCTCTGTAAGCCTCTTTAGTGTCTATATTGTTCAACCACGCATAGAGCTGAAGGGCATTACCGCCCACGCCACACCTGTGGCAGAAAAATGTGTTCTTGTAAACATTGATGTAAAGGTGCCCTTCTCCTTTTATCTTGTGTATATCACACTTAGGACAATAAGCGTTTAACTCGTTACCATGTTGTTTTACAATGTTAAGTCTTAACAAGTTCAACACATCATCCATTCTAATGTCAATAAGTTCATGCTTCATGGCTCCCTCTCCCTTCTTATTTTTTACTCAGATTTTGTTTTACTAGCTTTTTGAGTGAAACTCCGACAAGAGGGAGAGGGAGCGCCTCTCCTATAGTATTCCTGCTTGTGAGAACGAATAATAGGAATCTTCTGTTACGATAATGTGGTCGTTGAGCCTTATGTCCAGCAGTTGTGCAGCTTCTTTTATTTTCTTTGTCGTGTCGATGTCATCCATTGATGGTTTTAAAGAACCACCGGGATGGTTATGCGCAATGATTATGCTGTGACAGTTTGTTAATAGTACCCTCTTAAAAATTTCACGTGTACGAACAAGAGCCATGTCGAGTGTCCCTCTACTTACTTCAAAAATAGCATTCAGGTTTAGTTGGACATCGAGGCAAAGTACAACTAAAACTTCTTCAGGTTCTAAATGTAATTTTAGATGTTTTTTTAGAAAGTCAACTGCAAGACTAACATTCGCAAGTTGAAAGTTATATGAAAAAGACTCCTCTTTTATTAGTGAAATCCGGTATTTTTGTGCAATACATCTTAGCTCAGGTGCATATCCCTTTCTATCAAAAAAACTAAGCTGGTTTTTCACGTTCAACTCCCCCTTTCGGTTTTACTCCGAAAGGAGAGGGAAGAGAAGGAATATCCTTCTCAACCCTGTTTTTTTACTTTTTCGTCTTCCTAAGTTGATAAGTTATATTTCTTTCGCCAAGCTGCTCTAAGACATCCTCAGAAATCTTAAGTTTTTTAAGCGACGTCAAAGTGAAGTTTGCAAATTCAATCGGATCTTTACCAAGACTTTGAATATATTCCCAAACTTTACGAGTATCAAAACTAAAACTATTTACCGGGGTCAAGCGCCACACTCCTGAATCTGTTACAAGTTCTTCTCCTGTTTCTTCTAAATATGTTTTTAAGGCATCTTTTGCTGCATTTAATTTTGCTTCAAGTTCTTCAATGTACTTTGCAAGTTCCAACGCTTTTTGTTTGTCAGTAATATTTTCGCCAAGGCATACTGCTGAGTATGGACAACCTCTGCATGACGAATAGTTTTTATCAAATTCATTTTCATCGCCACTTATCGAATACAAGAATACTTTCTCATTCATCATTTCTTCAACTCTTGACATCCAGTCCAACGTCTCAATCAGTTTGTTTTGTTCTAACTCCATTTCAACTTCCTCGTTGTATCTCAAATAGAAGAATGACAGGTAGTGTGGTTCATAACCATTCTGTTTAAGTGCATTCGCATAAAGGTATAACTGTTTTACATCTGAACTCTTCTGCCAGCTTACTTTCCAGTCCAACACTTTTGATGTTCTGTTATCAAAAAGGTCAATCACAGCTGTGTACTCTGTGCCAGAAGGTGATTTAAATTTGAGTTCAAACTCAACGTATTCAGGATGGACACCAGCATAATGTCTTACCTTCTGGGTAATGAATCGTTTAACGTTCTCACCTTCGATGCCAGCGGTCAAGAACCTCGCCAATTCCTCGTGAATAAGTTTCCCAAACTCCATTGCAGGTGTGGTGTACTCCAGTTGTTTGATGTACTTGTAATAGAAAGCCATCTGACATCTTTCAAAAAGCTGAAGTTTTGAATAATTCCCTTTCATGACATCAAGCTCAACCATTGTTCAACTCCCCTTTCTTAATTGTTTTACTTTAGAGGCAGGGAAAAGTTCCCACCGCAGGGCTTCTACCGGGCTGAAGAATGTTGTTATGAACGTTGTCTATTGAGATAGTTGCCTGAAAATTGGTTGTAGAAATAATCTGAAAGTGGTATAATGATTTTAGGGGATGTTGGGAAAGGTGAAATATTTATAAAATGCGGGTGCTGAGCAAGAAGTGGTAAAGTTTACTTTGCCACTTCTTTTTTTATTTGAACTCTGAAAGGTCTTATGCTTAAACTAATTCTATAATTTGCTTTAGTCAGACAAATTGCAAGTATGCTTACTGCAACGACTGCGCTGACTGAAAGAATTTTTATTATTTCAATGCTCAACATTGTCACCCCCTTATTTTGAAGATTCCTTCCCCAACATCCCCATGTCTAAAAAAGGGGGCGACTTACCCGCATTGTTGACTCAGTTTATGGTTTGACTCCTGAGAAGCAAGGGATGTTTTCCTTGCTCAGTCGTTTCGGATAAAATCAATTTCTTTAAATAATTCATCTACCTCCTCGTCTGAAAGCTCTTGACCGCAGTCAGCATATTGCGCTTCAGAAATATCATGCTCTGCTACATAGGCTCCAATACCTTGTTCAATATATACTTCAAACCAACGAAAGTATAACTCAAAATTTTTTCCGCCACAATTTTGGCATTTCATAGGTCAACTCCCCTTTCTTATTGTTTTACTCCAGAGGCAGGGAAGAATCCCTGCCAGAAAGCTATGCAGGCACATTTTCTCTCTGCTTCTTAGCTCTTAAGATTGTCCTTAACACATCTGTTACCATTACATATGTGCCCTCATCGACAAACTCTCTTATTTGTTTTAGTGCATCTTTTATCAGCTCATTGTCGACCACTTTTAATACAGTACCGCTTTTCTTTACAGTGATTCTTATTTTGCCCTCAACAAAGGTTATAAGTACAACTTCTCCATTATTAATAACTCTTATCATGGTTTAACTCCCCTTTCTTATTGGTATAACTCCGAGGCAGTTACCCTGAAATTTGTTATGTCACAAACTTTTAAAATGTGGTATAATAAGGGTAGGGTGTGTTGGGAAAGTTTTAAGATTTATAGAAATGCAGGTGTTTGGGTGGCTCGAAAGTAGTTAGGTATGAAATTACCTAACTACTTTCTTTTTTATTTTAACCTTCAGGGGATCAAATCCAATCTCTATTTCGATATTAACCTTTGCAATTATTACTAAAAATGTAATTATTATGACTGTACCTGCTTTTAATGATAGTTGTAGAAATTCCCTACCCAAACATATCACCCCCTTTTTTTCTCTACTTGGTTCCCCAACACACCCATTTTTAAAAAGGGGGTGACTTGCCTGCATTGTTGACTCATTAATTGGTGGAACTCAGAGGGAGAGGATGAACCTCTCCCAAATTTTAGGCAGTATTTTCTACTTTGTAATCGAGTATTAAGTTATTTTCTTTTTGGATTTTAGCTTTGATTGTTATATTCTTTTCAAACTGCATTTTTTCGTTTGCTTCAGCATATAGAATTTTCTTTTCTGCATCTTCTGTGTAAGCAGTTAATTTGAAATAATCTTTTCCGTTTTTTGCTCTAATAATATTTACTTCTCTGATGAAAAATAATTGATATTCATCTGGTTGTACTTCTGTAGTTGATTGTTTTGATTCTTCAACAGGTCTAACTACTTTCTGCAAAGTTTGAACTTCTTCTTGATGTTTGACCTTTTCTTGAACTTTTTGGTCTTCTTGAACTTCTTCTGGCTGGACAACTATAGCAGGCTTGTTTTCAACTTCTTGTGGGTCTGACATTTCTTCAATGCCGTAAAGTCCCTGAAGCTCTTCCATGAATGCTTCCCTCAATGCCTGTTCCAGAGCAACCTTGCGAATCATTGTAGCCGGCATTTGCTGCCAGCTTCTCATAGGTTGCCCGTCTTTTCTTCTTCTGAGGTATTCCGAAAGCGATACTGTGATTTTTAGAGGTACCTGCCAGTCTTTTCGAAAGACTTCTGCCCAGCCTCCTATCAGCTGCTCGTTATCAAGGAGAAGCGTGCCTTCTCTAAATTCGATACTGCCATCGTTATTCTTAATGACAATGCCTGCTCTCCAGCCATTGCAAAACCCACTTCTTTGCGCACGTCTGATGAAGACATCCTTGCTTACCACTAAGCTGGCCGGCTCGTCACCAAACTTTATAAGGTACACGTCTTTCCGGAATGGGTTCAACTTCTGGGCTTCACACAGTTTCATGAACAGTACAACTTCTTCGTCGCTTACTTTTGTTGCATCACCGCTGACAAGGTACCTTTTTACTAAGTCAAACGTAAGTTTAATTTCTCTCCCATCCTCAGAGATGTAAACTACCTCAGGTACAATACTCTTTTCCATGTTAACTCCCCCTCCAAAATTTTAGTTTGACTCCAAAGACAGAGCTGGCAGCTGAGGCTCAGCTCTGTCAATACTCCCATGTGAAAAGCACTGTTGTGTAGGAACGGTCAGGTTCAGTAATGATGTATATATCGCCTGCTTCTGTACGGTATTTGGAAACAACTCTTTCTCCTTTTTCTACTGCCCAGTCGTTTATCTTTTTGTCTTCCTCTGGCATATCACCCCAGTCGCCTTCTTGATGTTTGCCAAGACACCACAGAATTTCATGTTCTGGGACTTTATTTGCAACCTCTCTTGTTAAAAATACCTGACCGAGTTTGAGTTTGATTGTTGAACTTCGCATGTTTAACTCCCTCCCATCTTGGTATAACTCCAGAAGGTGGAGGGGAGAACCCCACCGTTATTTCCCGCCAAGGCTTTTCCACATCTGACTACTGGTCGGAAGTTGCTGTCCTATTTTGAAGATTTGCGTTGTGCTTAGCAGTTTGCTGCGGTTTGTGCCATCTTTGGCCCTAAAGATGTACTTGACTACCATATAGTTTATATCAGCATACTCAACAATTTTGTAAGACTCCATTAATTGGTAGTTTCTAAGCAACAAACTCCCGATTAACTTTTTCAAGTTAAACTCACTCCTTTTTCGGTGGGACTCCGAGAACAGACTGTTGAAAGGCTTATAAAAACAAGAAAGCCACAGAGATTATTTGCGATATTACTGCAAACTCTCTGTGGCTTTACTCTCTTGAAAGGTTAGACTCTGAAATTCCTTCTTGATTATATTATACCCAATTTTTTTAACTTTGCAAACACTTTTTCTATGAAAATATTATACAACTTCCTCGCCGTTTTTCAAGTAAAATTTTACTATTTTTGATTTTAGCTTTATTTTGTCTTTCTGCTCTTTGTTCTGTAGCACACAAATAATACTTTCTGGAGGATTCATGTTGATTATCTCTGAAACAAGCTCTTCTTCGCCAGGGAATATTACTGTAACATATGCAAGTTTGCCTTTTGTTGTTTTCACAAGTGCGGTGAATGGGAAGTCTGCTGGGTAATAAAATGTTACTCTGTCTTGTAAAAAATCTACCATGAAGTCAAGGAAAGCAAGCCTTCTTCTTTCAACATCAGGTTTCAGTCTTCTAAACGGAACGTAGTAAACTCCATCCCTTTCTTCAACCCTCAAACCTTTTATCAATCTTTTAAGCTTTGCTTCTGGAAAAGGATAAACAAGTTCTGCAAGATGCTTTAAAGTTGCAGCTCCCCAATCATATACAAATTTTTCCACCTCTCTGTCAGCCTTGTGTTTGTAAACAGGCATTGTATCAGCTCCTTCCCAGAATTTTTGTGATATAATTTTATTATATTTTGCAATAAGCAACAACTTAAATAAGTTAGGAGGAACAGAATGAAGACTTACATAATTTATTGTGATGAATCTACTAAACAGGGAAAATACTACACAAATTTTTATGGTGGGGCACTTGTGGAAAGTAAATATTTTCAAGAAATAAATGATAAATTAAATCAAAAAAAGAGGGAGCTTAATTTATACGGAGAGGTAAAATGGAGCAAAGTTAGTTTGCAATACTTAGATAAATATAAAAGTTTCATAGAATACTATTTTTCGTTTGTGAAGGATAATAAAATAAAAATTAGAATTATGTTTAAACAAAAGTATTTTCAAACAGTAGGACTTACAAAAGAACAACAAGAAAATGAATTTTATCTTCTTTACTATCAATTTTTTAAACACGCATTTGGTTTTAGATATTGCAACGACAGTAAAGAAGAAATTTACTTGATACCATATTTTGATAAGTTACCGGATACAACTGAAAAGAACGAAAAATTTAAAACATTTATTTATAATCTCCAATTTTTAGATGAATTCAAAAAGGCAAATATAAAAATTCGAAAAGAAGATATCGCTGAGGTAGAGTCTCATAAACACGTAATCTTGCAAGGCATGGATGTTATAATGGGAGCAATTCAATTCCGTCTAAATGATGAACATAAAAAAATAGACCCTGCTACCGGAAAGAAGGGAAATAAAACAAAAGCTAAAAAAGAACTCTATGAACATATTAGAAATCTTATTTGTAATCTGAGACCAGATTTTAAGAACTTTAATATTGGAGACACTACTGGGAAAAAAGGAAATCGGAAAAATTTATGGCTTCATCCCTATAGACATTGGAAATTTGTATCAAAAAATCATGTAATTGACCCAAGTAAGGCAAAAAAATAGAGCCCCACCGCCTCTACAAATTCCTTCCAGGTAGGAACCTGGAGCTTCGATTTGGCAGGGCCTTTTTATTTTCTGTTTTTATTATACATCTATTCTATCACTTTTTCAAGCATTTCTTTTTCACAACCTGCAATTCGGAATTTGAACAACAACTCCTTTTTCATGTTATACTCTACCCAGAATCGAATCTAAGCGCTGCTTCACTTCTGTGTTGCATGACGCATACAACTGAATAAACTCCAGAAATCCAAAGATGCCAAAGTACTGTCCCGCATATACAATAACCGATTTTGGCCCCTCTTCCACATACTTCTTTGCTGCTACAGGCAAACTTTTTCCCTCACATCTCTTCCCTTCTTCCATATCTCTGTATAGCTGGAAGAACAAATATCCTATCA
>Ga0207431_10058_pt1 | contig 31183 bp, 34 predicted proteins | sample YelNats1bottle14_FD_187546 | JGI IMG/M metagenome (GOLD analysis project Ga0207431, IMG submission 187546) | Hot spring thermophilic microbial communities from Obsidian Pool, Yellowstone National Park, USA - site 1 bottle 14 (SPAdes) (version 2) | ecosystem: Environmental > Aquatic > Thermal... | reverse complement strand
TATACTCTTGAGTAAGAACCATAGCTGAAACCCTCCTTGATGTTAGTTTTGGTCAACCAACATCATATCGGGTTTCATGCTATGGTTCAACTATTTTTTGGTGTCGCATTTAATTTTACAATTAACCATATAAAGGTGCGCAAAGAGCGCACTTTTTTATTTTTATTAAAATATGGTATAATGCTATATATAATAATTTATAAAAAGAGAGGATGTTACAAATGCCACAATTTTTCGGACCTGAAATGCTTTTAAGGATTCCTGCACTATTGATTGCAATAACTTTTCATGAATATGCTCATGCTAAAACTTCTCATTTATTGGGAGATCCTACTCCACGATGGAGCGGACGTCTCACATTGAATCCTTTAGCTCATCTTGATCCAGTTGGACTTTTGATGTTGTGGCTTTTCCGATTTGGGTGGGCAAAGCCTGTTCCGGTTAATCCTCTTTATTACAAAAATAAAAAATTAGGTTTAATATCCGTTGCTTTGGCAGGACCTTTAGCAAATTTTGTTTTAGCTTTTATGAGCTTATTTATATTAAAGTTGGACTTAGCAAAAGGTTACATCGAAAGTTTTTTATATGTTTTATTTTCCTACAATCTAATCTTATCGGTATTTAATTTAATTCCGATTCCACCATTAGATGGCTCAAAAATATTGATGGGGATCCTACCGGGAACGAATAATGAGATGTTTTACAAATTGGAGCAATTTGGGCCTTTTATTCTGATACTTCTTGTTTATTTAAACATTATTGATGTAATTCTGCATCCTTTGATTTCTATTGTTTATAGAATATTATTCGTTTTAACTGATTTTATTGTTTAATTTGCAATTATTCTTTAAAAGGAGTGAAAGCTATGTCAAAAGAACACAGAATCATGAGCGGAATGAGGCCAACCGCAAAGCTTCATCTTGGGAATATGATGGGGGCTTTGATGAACTGGGTAAAACTTCAGGATGAATATGAGTGCTTTTATTCTGTTGTTGATTGGCATGCCCTTACAACAGGCTATGCGGATACTTCAGAATTGAAAGAATATATTAACGAAATGGTTATAGATTGGCTAAGCGTTGGATTAAATCCAGAAAAATGCAATATATTTGTGCAGTCTCAGGTAAAGGAACATGCGGAATTGCATCTTCTTCTATCAATGATAACTCCTTTATCTTGGCTTGAAAGGTGCCCTACATATAAAGAACAACTCCGCCAGTTAGAAGGAAGGGAAATTAACACTTATGGGTTCTTGGGATATCCCGTATTAATGACGGCAGATATTTTAGCTTATAAAGCCGATAGGGTCCCTGTAGGAGAAGATCAGGCTCCACACTTGGAGTTAGCTCGTGAAATAGTTCGTAGGTTTAATTATCTTTATAAACCTGTTTTTCCGGAGCCAGAAGCATTGTACACAGAGGCTAAAGTACTTCCGGGTATTGATGGAAGAAAAATGAGCAAAAGCTACGATAATTATATTGCTATTTCAGCTTCTCCTGAAGAAATTAGGAAAAAGGTAATGATGATGGTAACAGATCCAAAAAGGATCAAAAAATCTGATCCCGGGCATCCTGAAGTGTGTACTGTATATGCTTTTAATAAAGTTTTTGGTGAAAAAGATAAAGTGAATGAATTAGGGGAATCCTGCAAAAAAGCTCTTATCGGGTGTGTAGAATGCAAAAAAAATTTGGCAGACCTTTTGATTAAATATATGGAGCCTATTCATGAGAGGAGAAAGATTTACGAGAAGGACCCTAATTTAATTAAAGACATTTTGGATTTGGGTGCAAAAAAAGCAAGAGATGTAGCTTCAAAGACTCTTGAAGAAGTTAGAGAGGCAATGAAGATTTAATAAACGAAGGTGAAAACTTTGATAAATGTAAAATTAGAGGCTTTTGAAGGCCCGTTAGATCTACTTTTACATTTGATTGAAAGAAATAAAATAAATGTCTACGATATTCCTATATCAGAAATAACCGAACAGTATCTTTCTTGCCTTGAAGATTTAGAGAATTTGGATATTGATACTGCAAGTCAGTTCTTGCTTATGGCATCAACGCTTTTAAGCATAAAATCTAAGATGTTATTGCCGCAGGCGAAGAAAAACGACGAAGCGCAAATGGAAATTTCTACTGCTTTTGATGAGGATCCGAGGGCAGAGCTGGTTGAAAAGCTTATAGAATATAAAAAGTATAAAGAAATTGCCATTCTCTTGAGGGAAAAAGAAGAAAAAGAAATGCTCTTAATGAAAAAGGAACCGGAAGATTTTAGCACTTTTTGGGAGGATGAAATTATCCTCCCAAAAATTTCGGTCAGGGATATAGTAAAAATATATCTTTCAATCTTAAGAGAAAATAAAAACAAAAAAAGTCTTGAGGTAAAAGTGAATTTGAAAGATAGTGTTCCGCTAAAAGAAAAAATAAAACAGGTTTATAAAGAGTTATTAAAAAAGAAAAATGTTAAATTTACTGACCTATTTAATAAAAGCTGTTCCAGAATAGAAGTGATTGTTACCTTTCTTGCACTTTTAGAATTATTTAAATTAGGGAAAGTAGATATAATTCAGGAAAATCCTTTTGATGAAATTTTAATTTTCTTAAAATTAGGGAGAGAAAATTTATGGACAAAGAACTCTTAATGGGGATTTTAGAAGCTATTGTTTTTTCTTCAGGTGAACCCATTTCTGTTGATGAAATTTCGAATTCCTTGGGAATTAAAAAAGAAAATATTTTTGAAGCAGTAGAAAGTTTGAAATTGGAGTATAAGAAGAGGCATAGGGGTATAACAATTTCAGTGATAGGGAACAGGCTTCGACTAACAACAAAACCGGAAATTTTCCCCTATCTTGAAAAAATATTTAAGCCCAAAATGAAGGTCAAGCTGAAAAGAGCAGCTTTAGAAACCCTTGCTATAATTATGTTTAAACAGCCTATTACAAAAACTGAAATTGAGATGATTAGGGGAGTAAATGTAGAAAAAACTCTAAGCAGCTTGATTGAAAAAGGTCTTGTAAGAGAAGTTGCCAGAATGGATGCACCGGGCAAACCAATACTTTACGGTATTACCGACTATTGTCTTGAATATTTCGGTTTAGAATCAATAGATGAATTAAAAAATGAATATGAAAGCCTAAGGATTGCAGAAACTAATTAAGGGGATTATAAGTGGCAATAATATTGCTCTTTATTTTTATAATCTTTTTTGTATTTTTTTTTATTTTGCCTATAAACATCTATATCTATATTCAATACGAAAAACCAAAAGATATAAAAGTCTTTGTGAATTTTTCTGGATTTTTTTCTTTTAAGTTTGAACCAATAATTAGAAAGATAAATATAAAAATGTTTTTTCCTTTTTTAGAGTTTTCTGCGCAAACTCGCACAAAGAAATTGTCTGAAAAGAAAAGAAAGGCTAAGAAAAATAAAAAGTGGTTGGATAAGGGATTAATATATTTCTTTAGTAAAATGCTAAAATATATAAATATAAAAAAATTAAATTTTTACTGCAAAATAGGTTTTGATAATCCTGCTATCCTTGCTGAGATAGTGGGAGTGTTGTGGGGAGTGTTATTATTTATTTATTCTTTTTTAGATAATTACCTTTGCATAAATAAAAAAAATTCTAAAGTATACATAGAACCGGATTTCTTGAAAAATCAAACTGAGGTAATATTTGAAAGTATAATATCCGTAAAGGTAGGCAATATTATAATTGCTGCAGTATATTATTTCTTATCCAATACTTTTAGAAAAAAAAGAGAGGCGAAAAACTATGGAAAGTCATCCTATTGAAAGTTTGATGAAAACTGTTATGGAAAGTTTAAAAGAGATGATAGATGTAAATACGATAGTAGGGGACCCTGTAGAAAGCATGGATGGGAATGTAATCATACCTGTCTCAAAGGTTTCTTTCGGCTTTGCAGCCGGTGGAAGTGAATTTGCAATAGTAAAGAATGGGCAGGATAAGGAAAAAAAGGAAGAAAAACCACTGCCTTTTGGTGGTGGGACGGGAGCTGGAATAAGTCTCCAACCTATAGCATTTTTAATAGTTGGAGGAGGGCAGATAAAACTTCTTCCTGTATATCAAAACGCTATGTGGGAAAGAATAGTTGATATTTCACCACAAATTTTAGAACAAATTAAAGCTATTTTTAAGAAATCTGAAGAAAAGACAGCCCAGCCTATATAGACTGGGTTTTTTTCATTTGATAATATTATTTTTGAAAAAGTACTTAAATAGGTAGAAATTAGCAAAATTAGATTTAAAGGGTGGTTGTGATGGAACTAAAAAAAGCAGTTGAATTTATTTGGGAAAACAGGAAATATGAAACTCAGGATCCAAAGGAAGCAATAAGCCATCTTAATGAAGAAGTAGCTGAGTCATTGAAGGCCTTAATGAGGGGTGAAGTTTCCAAAGCAAAAAGGGAATTGGAAGATGCCCTATCTTGCTTATTTATTGCGCTCAAAGTAATGGATATAGACCCTGAAGAAGCAGTTAAAAGACAAGTTGTTCAGATGAAAAAGAGGCAAGGGAGATCAATGATCTTTAAAAAGGATAGAGTTGAGATATATGTAGATGGTGAATTAAAAGGTGGATGGTCCATAGGTTGCGAAGAGGATATAAAGGAAGCAGAAAAAATTGCAAAGGAATTTGGCTGTCATATTATTTACGAAGATAAATAATATTCAATTTTAAAATAAAATTTTTATAAATCCCTCCATATTTTAACAGAATTTTTTAATATTTACTTACCCAGAATAAATTTATGGAGGGATTTTAAATGCGCAAATTTCACATAAAACATATATATAGAAAAATTTTTTTGTTTTTTTTAATAACAGTAATATTTATTTTTCAGCTTCAACCTCTAATGTTAGCAGATACTGAAAAACCTTACATCAATGCAAGGGCATTTGTCTTAATGGATAGGAATTCTGGAAGAATTCTTTATAGTAAAAATCAGGACTTAAAACTTCCAATGGCGAGCACAACCAAAATAATGACAGCAATCATTGCCCTCGAAAAGGGCAGTTTAGGCGATATGGTCTTAGTAAGCAAAAAGGCAACAAGAATAGGCGGATCAAAATTTTACCTAAAAGAGGGACAGAAGATTTCGTTAAAAAGTTTGTTATACGGACTTTTATTATGTTCCGGCAATGATGCTGCTATAGCAATTGCAGAACATATTGGTGGCAGTGTAGAAAATTTCGTTAATATGATGAACAGTAAAGCAGCAGAAATTGGTGCATACAATACTCATTTTGCAAATCCCCACGGGCTTGACGATCCGGAGCATTATACGACGGCAAAAGATTTGGCTATTATTACAAGATATGCCCTTAATAATCCGGTATTTTGTGAAATCGTGAGTACAAAAGAGATAGAAATAATTGAAAGAGACTTTAGGAGGAGAATAAACAATACCAACAAACTTTTGAGGATCGTTGATTATGTAAATGGTGTAAAGACGGGATATACAGGGAAAGCAGGTAAATGCCTTGTTGCATCTGCAACTTTAAAAGATGTGAGCATTATATCTGTAATCCTCGATTCCCAAAATCATTTTAAAGAGTCACTGAGATTAATAAATTTCGGATTAAAAAGTTATCGTCCTGAAGAATTAGTAGAAGAAAACAAGGTATATACGACCGTTAGAGTAAAATCTGGAATACGAGATAACCTTGACTTGATAGCATCAGAAAAAATAATTGCCCTTGTTAATGAGGATGAAAAAATAGAGATTAAAAATTTTGTCCCGGATGAAATAAAAGCACCAATAAGAAAAGGTCAGGATGTGGGAGAGCTTTGTGTTTTTATAAATGGGGAGTTATCATACAAGGTTAAGCTTCAAGCTGCCTATGATTTACGAAGGAAAAGTTTATTTGATATTTTAAGGGAATTGGTGTTTGAATGGGCGAGATTTTAAAAATTTAGATAGAAAAGAGGATTTTTACAGATTTTATAGAATAAATAAATCTATGTAGGTATATTAAAATAAGGAGAGGTAGGATGTCGCATAAAAAGGATGATATAATTTATTCTATTCTAAAAATGATTGCTGAAAGCACTGGCCCCGTAGGTTCGGGATATGTAAGGGAAAACCTAAAATTAAAGGGTATAGAATTGAGTGAAGCTACTTGCGGAAGGATTTTAAGGCAATTGGATACGGAGGGCTATACCGAAAAGTTAGGTTTTAAAGGCAGGATATTAACAACTTTTGGGATGCAGAAACTAAAGGAATTAGAAAATGAACAAAAAATTAATGCTTACAGCAATGAGTTAAAAAAAGTAATTAAAGCTACAGGAAGACAAGAACTTTTAGATATCCTTGTGGCAAGAAAAGCAATAGAAAGCCAGATAGCAAAGCTTGCTGCAAAAAATGCCACGTTAAAGGAACTTAAAGAAATGAAGGAAGTTTTAGAAATTCAGCAGAGACATGTAGAAGAAGGTGTTTCAATAGCCGAAGAAGATGTAAAATTCCATAAATTGGTAGCTCAAGCTGCGAGGAACCGTGTTTTGGATGCTGCGTTAGACCTCATACGCCAATATGGACAGCTTTCTCCAATTCTTGAGTATATTAGGTTACAAGTTAAGGGGAAAATGCTTTATGATCATAATAAAATATATGAAGCAATTGAAAAGAGGGATGAAAAGGCAGCAGAGGCAGCAATGATTGAGCATATCGAGAATTTGATGCATGATGTGGAAAAATATTGGGATATAATTTATTCAGGACAAGAAAATTCGAAAGGAGAAAATAATTAAATTTTTTTTAAAAAACACTACTCATCTTTGATGAGAAGGAGGATAATTATGTCAAAAGCGATAGAAAAGGTTATGGATGCTGTTGATTTGGAAACTTTTATTGTTTCTGAAAATGAAGAAGAAGGGGAAAAAACAGCGCTAACATTAATGAAGGAATTGGGCTTTAAAGATGTAGACTTGGTTTTCATACAATTTCAGGGTACCGGTGTACGCGTCAGGTTAAGAGGATACATATATAAGCCTGGTGATCGCTACAAGTGGCTTTTAAAAGAGGAGGAATAAAAAATTGTGATTAGTATAGGGATTGCTGGAACCGCTAAAAATACTGGGAAAACTACTACACTATCAGCTGTTATTGATGAATTATACCGAGAAAATCCTAACAAAATAGCTTTAACGAGCATAGGTTATGACGGGGAAGAAGTAGATAATATAACAGGACTTTTAAAACCCAGGTACAAATTGAAAGAAGGTATCGTTTTAGCGACAGCAAAAGAAGCCTTAAACAAAAGTACTGGAGAATTTGAAGAGATTTGTGAGACAAATATTATTACCCCTTTAGGGAGGGTAAAGGTAGTAAAAATAAAAAAGGAAGGACTTTTTGTTGTTGCAGGGCCAAATAAGGGAAGAGAAATAGAGGAAATTAAAAAAGTATTTTCTGAGATGTATATAACATACACTTTTATCGACGGTGCGCTAAATCGTATTGCTCCAATGGAAAAAGCTGATGCTATTATTATTTCCACGGGAGCTGCTATGGATCCTAATATTGAGAAAATAAGCGATAATGCAGGAGCCATTTCTTATATATTCAATGACATAGAAAAAGCAGAATCTGGCTTAATAGATCTGTTAAAAGGGATAAATCAAATAACAATTATAAAGGGCAAGGATTTAAAAAAAATGTCATTTAATTATTTATTGGATGGCGAAAATTTAGATGATATTATAAAAGAAATTCATGAAAACGATCTTCTTTTTTTGCCAGGCCTTTCTGTAAATTATTTATTAAGAATGTTAATTGAAAGACTAATTGAAAAAAATTTTTCTGCTACAATTGTTTTTAAAAACCCTATCAATTTATTGCTTTCTGGGATTGCAGAAAAAACTGCAAATATAATCAATAAAGGTAAAAGTCACGGAATAAATTTTAAAATTCTTAAAAAAATTCCCCTTATTGCTTTTACTATTAATCCTTATTATCCTCAATATAACCCTATAGAAAACATTTATAAAGAGGCGTATATAGATGAAACTTTGCTTAAAGATAAAATGATAAAGAAAACAAATCTACCTGTAGTTAATATAAAAAAAGATGGACCTGGAAAATTGATAAATTTAATAAAAAGCTTAAAGGTCTAAATATTAATCCCTTATAAGGTAATTTCTTATAAGGGATTTTTTATTGTGCATTATCACAAAATTAAATTTTGCTACATATGGTAATAAAAAAAGCATTTTTATTTTCAAGGAGGTCTGAGCTAATGATTTTGAAATACTCTTGTATTGATATGGCTTCAGATTATTGTCCCTGCTATTTAGCCGAAACAGGAGATTGCGTTATATGTTCAATCTTAAGAGGACAAAATAATTGTGATTGCCGATGGCAGGGAATTTGTATTTTTCAAGAGTTTTTATGGAATGGTAAGAAAAAAGCGAGTTCTAGAAAAATGATAAAAGCAGAAATTGTTGATAAGAAAATTTTCACCGATAATCTTTTTATTTTTACTTTAAAACTTCCTAAGGATGTTCATACAATTTATTTCAGTCAAGCGGGGACATATGTTTTTGTAAAATCCCAAAATTCTCCTGATTTTTATGAGGTTCCTTTATGCGTAATGGATTTTGACGAAGAGAATAATTTACTGGTTTTTGCAGTCCAGTTATTAGGGCCTAAAACAAAAGCTTTGTTTAAAGAAAATAAAAATGTAGTCTTAAGAGGGCCTTATTATAATGGTATTTTTGGACTTAAATACATTAAATCCTCTTTTAATAGGAATTGTTTGCTTGTAGGAAGGGGAATTGGTCAGGCATCGCTGATTTTGGTTGCAAAATCATTAAAAAGAGGATACAACAAAATTTTAGCAGTACTTAATCCAGGCAGCTTATCATATAATATCGCTAAGGAAATTCTTTTTAAAGAAGGTATTTCTGTAAAAGAGGTCAATGATGAGTGTTATGAAGAAATAATTTTAGAAGATAATTATGATTTGATTTACAGTGCTGGTGCGGATTTCCAACACAATTTTATTTATGATGTTATCAAAAGGAATAATTTAAAAGCAGAACTTGCCATTTCTAATAATGCTCAAATTTGTTGCGGCGAAGGTGTCTGCGGCAGCTGCGCTGTTAATTTGAATGGTGAAAAAATTCGACTTTGCAAGATGCAATTAGAAGGGAAAAAGATATTGGAGGAAGGATTATTGTGATAAGGGTTGTGATAATTGGAGGTGGATGGGCGGGATGCGGCGCTGCTGTTGCAGCAAGAAAAGCCGGTGCAGAGGTTATAATTATCGAAAAAACGGATATGCTTTTAGGGTGCGGCCTATTAGGAGGAATTATGAGGAATAACGGAAGATTTACTGCTGCTGAGGAAGCAATTGAAATGGGAGGTGGGGAGCTTTTTGAAATTGCTGATAAAACAGCAAGACATGTAAAAATAGATTTCCCAGGACATAAACATGCAACTTTATATGATGTTACAAAAATAGAACCCCAAATAAGGCGATTTTTAAAAGAAATAGGAGTTGAGATAAAATTTATAAAAAGGGCAGTAGATGTGGAAATGAAAAAAAATACTATTAAAGGTATAATATTGGATGATGGAAAAAAAATATCAGGTGATGTCTTTATTGAGACAACAGGTTCCTCAGGGCCTATGGGCAACTGTTTAAAATACGGCAATGGATGCGGAATGTGTATCCAAAGATGTCCGGCCTTTGGGCCAAGGGTGAGCATAAGTCAAAAAGCTGGGGTTAATGATTTAGTAGGAAAAAGAGCTCCAGATTTATACGGTGCTATGAGCGGTTCATGTGAGATTAACAAGGATTCTTTAAGCGATGATTTGAAAAAAAAATTAGATGAGGAAGGGGTGATTGTCCTTAAATTACCTGAAGAATTAATCAATAGAGAAAAACTTTCAATGAAGGTCTGTCAGCAATATGCTTTAAATGAATACGCAGAAAATATAGTACTTTTGGATACGGGTCATGTAAAATTAATGTCTCCTTATTTTAATTTAGAAGATTTAAGAAAAATCGATGGATTTGAAAATGTTATGTATGAAGGGCCTTATGCCGCAAGCAGAGGAAATTCAATAAGATATATGTCTATGGCTCCAAGAGATAACTTTATGAAGGTTGTAGGTGTGGAAAACCTGTTTTGCGCTGGTGAAAAATCAGGGCCCTTTGTGGGTCACACAGAAGCAATAGTTACAGGACTGGTAGCTGGTCATAACGCCGTAAGGAAAGCAGCAAATAAAAATTTAATACAATTGCCTTTAAGCACTGCAATTGGTGATATTGTTTATTATGTTAATCAAGAAATAAAAAAAACCGATGGATTATATAAGAGATTTACCTTTGCAGGGTCGATTTATTTTGAACGGATGAAACAATTGGGTCTTTATACCATAGATAAAAAACAAATAAGTGAAAGAATTCATAAAGAAGGCCTTACCGGATTTTTTGAGAAAAAAGTTTTATAATGCTTTTAAAAAATATAAAAGATAAGGGGAGTTGCTTATTGGAACTAAGACTGCAAAAATTCCTATCAATGGCGGGAGTAGCTTCAAGGCGGGCTGCTGAAGAACTGATTTCACAAAAAAGGGTAAAGGTAAATGGTGTTACTGTAACAAAGCCCGGCATAAAAGTTGATACCGAAAAGGACACTGTTGAAGTTGACGGAAAGGTTTGCAAATTAAAAAATACCTATGTTTATATAATGTTAAATAAACCGAAGGGGTACATAACTACTCTTTATGACCCCTTCGGTCGTCCTACTATTCTTGACCTTGTAAAAGGCTTGAAGACAAGGGTTTTTCCTGTTGGTAGGCTGGACAAAGATACTGAAGGGTTATTATTGTTGACCAATGATGGAGAGCTTGCTTATAAACTAACCCATCCTAAGCATGGGATTGAAAAGACCTACATAGTTAAAGTAAAGGGAAAAGTTTCAAAAAAAGCTGTCAATGTTTTGCAAAAGGGTGTAATATTAGAAGAGGGGAAGACATCACCTGCCAAAGTAAGAATTTTAAAGAGGGGTATTGATTTTACTCTTTTAGAGATGAAAATCCATGAGGGGAAAAAAAGGCAGATCCGCAGGATGTGTGAAAAGGTTGGACATCCCGTAATAGAATTAAAAAGAGTAAAAATTGGTGAGTTAACACTAAAAGGTTTAAAAGCAGGAGAGTGGAGGTATTTAACAAATAAAGAAATGGAATATTTGAAAAATCTATAAGGAGGGGTCTTGTTGGTAATATTTAGAAGGGCAAAAAAGGAAGATTTTGATAGAATAAAAGAGATTGTTACAACCTGTAGCCTTTGCGGATGCGATTTGGAGAAATGGTCTTCAAATTTTATGGTTATTGAAGAAGACGAAAAAGTTATTGGTACAGGAGGGCTTGAAATTTACGGCGAATACGCAGTTTTGCGTTCGGTAGCAGTACTACCGGAGTTTAGAAACCAAGGCTTAGGAGATGGTCTTGTTAGGTCGCTAATTAATTTAGCTGACAGGCTGGGTGTTAAAACAATTTACCTATTTACGGAAAAAGCAATGGGCTTTTTTGAGAAAATAGGATTTAAAAAAACGTCAAGGGAAGAAATACAAGAAAAATGCCCAAATACCGACCAGCTTTCAGGCTGCCCTTTAAATGCTACACCAATGAAACTGGATATAAATGAGTTTTTTAGTAATATTAAGTGTAAGTAATTAAATGAGCTTTATGTTAACATAATAAGAATACCTATTTGAATATTTTCGCCATATTTGGTATAATTTTTCCGATATGGAAGAAGCAAAATAAAAAGGAGTGAAGGGATTTGGAATTTTGGTTTAGTGAATACCAGTCAAAAGATATAAAAATGAGCTACAGGATAAAAATGCAGCTTCACCGTGAAAAAACTAAATTTCAGGATCTTGCAGTGTTTGACAGTGAAGGTTGCGGAAGGATATTGGTTTTGGACGATGTAGTTCAGCTTACAACTAAGGATGAATTTGTTTACCATGAAATGATGTCTCATGTTCCGCTATTTACTCACGGAAATGCGAAAAAAGTGTTGGTTATAGGCGGTGGAGATGGAGGAACCTTAAGGGAAATTTTAAAACATCCTGTTGAAGAAGCTCACCTTGTTGAAATTGACGAAGGAGTAATTGAAGCGGCAAAAAAATATTTTCCCGAGCTCAGTGTAGCTTTTAAGGACGAGCGTGCAAAAATTTTCTGCGAAGATGGCATAGCGTTTATTAAAAACAAGAAAAACTTTTATGATGTTATAATAATTGACTCTACAGACCCAATAGGCCCTGCAGTTGGTCTTTTTGCAAAAGAATTTTACAAAAATGTCTACGAAGCTCTTACAGAAGATGGTATTTTTGTTGCCCAAACGGAATCACCTTTCTTTTACAGCGATTTATTAAAAAGGATTTATACTGATGTTTCATCGATTTTTAAATATACAAATGTTTATATTGCGACAATTCCTACATATCCCGGAGCCCTTTGGACATTTACTATGGGTTCTAAAAAGATAAATCCATTAGAAAGAACAGTTGAAAAGATTGATTTTTCGACAAAGTATTATACCCCAGAAATTCACAAAGCCGCCTTCGTACTGCCAGCCTTTGTAAAAGAAATTATTTCTAAATAAGGGGGAGGGTATTTTGCTCCAAAAAGAGCTTTATTTAAATACCAATGGATTTTTACGGTCAAAAAATAATTACGAAAAAAGCAAAGCTGTAATCGTGGGTGTACCCATGGACTTTACAGTAAGTTTTAGGCCCGGCACCCGAATGGGGCCTAAAAAAATACGAGAAGTATCCTATGGATTGGAGGACTACAGCCCTTATTTAGATGACACCTTAAATAATAAAAATTTTTATGATGCGGGAGATCTGGATTTACCTTTTGGGAATGTGGAAAAGAGCTTAAAAATAATAGAAAAATCCGTTGAAAATATATTGGAAGACGGCAAAATACCGGTATTTTTAGGGGGCGAACATTTGATAAGCTATCCTTTAATTAAAAAAGTAGCAGAAAAGAATCCGGAACTTGCCGTTCTGCATTTTGATGCTCATGCTGATTTAAGAGATGAATTTTTTGGTGAAAAGCTTTCACATGCAACCGTTTTAAGAAGAGCGTGCGAGCATATAAAAGATAGAAGACTTTATCAATTCGGTATTAGATCCGGTGTCAAAGAGGAATTTGATTTTATTAGCCAACATGGGTATTTAAGCTTTGCAGAAGTAAAAGAAGGTTTTATGAAAAAATTTGATGAATTTAAAAATTATCCTCTTTACATTACCATTGACATTGATGTCTTTGATCCTGCATATGCTCCGGGAACGGGGACTCCTGAACCTGGAGGATGCACCTCTAAGGAATTCTTTGATATAATCCCTTATTTTAAAAAATTAAACATAGTGGGTATTGACCTTGTAGAGGTATCACCGATTAATGATATATCTGAAAGGACATCTTTGCTTGCAGCAAAGATTTTAAGGGAGATACTTATCTGTTTGTGTTAAATGCAGGTGAAAGTATGAATGAGGGTTTAAAAGTAAAGGATTTATATTTTGAATACGAAGATAAAAGTATACTAGAAGAAATAAATTTTCAAGTCTATCCAGGAGAATTTATTGGCATATTAGGGCCTAACGGTTCAGGCAAAACAACCTTATTAAAGAACCTGAACCGTTGGCTTTCTCCCAAAAAAGGCGCTATTTTTATAAATGAAGAAAACATAAAAAACTTTTCAATAAAATCCCTTGCACAGATTATTGCTACTGTGCCACAAGATACGCAAATCAGTTACGACTTTACGGTTGAAGAAATTGTGCTTATGGGAAGGACTCCGTATTTGAAACCATTAGAAAAGGAAAAAGAAGAGGATTTCTTTATTGCTGAAAAATCTATGGAAGCAGTTGGGGTCTATAATCTAAAACATAATTTTATTACCCAACTGAGCGGTGGAGAAAGACAAAGGGCTTTAATTGCCAGGGCTTTGACCCAACAGCCGAAGATTTTATTACTGGACGAGCCTATATCCCACTTGGATATAAAATATAAATGGGAAATTATGGAGATATTAAAGGATGTATCAAAAAATAAGGGCATAATAATAATTGCAACTTTGCATGATATAAATATTGCATCAACCTTTTGTGATAAAATTTTAATGTTAAAAAAGGGAAGAATTTTTAAATTCGGTACCCCTAAGGAGGTAATAACACCAGAAAATATAAGAGAGGTTTTCGGTGTAGAATCTTTGGTATCGGGCTTTACAGAGAAAGGCGCTCCCTTGCTTATAACCTTTGGTAAAGTTGGGGAGAAATTAAATAGAAAAAAATTTATAGATAAAGTTCACGTAATTTGTGGCGGGGGTTCAGGTGAAAATATATTAATGTTTTTAGAAAAAAAGGGATACGAAGTTTCCTGCGGTGTTTTGAATATTGGTGACAGTGACTGGAAGGTTGCAAAGGCGTTAAATATCAAGGTTGCTGAGGAACTGCCCTTTTCACCAATTTCTGAACAAAGCGCAAAAGTCAATTTAAGTTTAATGGAAATAGCCGATGCAATTATTTTAGTTAATACTCCTTTCGGTAATGGAAATTTGAAAAACCTACAGCTTTTAAAGGAAATAATTGACAAAAATAAAAAAGTTTTTGTTATAGAAGAGACACCTATAAGTGAAAGAGATTATACCAATGGAAAAGCTGAAGAGTTATACTGTAAAATTAAAGAAAAAAGTATTGTAATAAGCTCTGTTGAGGAACTATATGAATATTTTTAAGTCGGAGGTTTATATGGTAAAGATAAAGCTGGGGGATGAAGTTGTGCAGAGTAAAATAAGGTTCAAAGTTCGCTTAGATTTCAGAGGCGAGTATAAACCGGGAAGATTTTTGTTTGGAAGTCGCCCTGTAGAACAGGTAGCTCAAATGGTGCGCGAAGAACAGTTGACACTTTTAAGAAACATGCCGATGCAAGGGATAACTTTGGAAGATTATGATATTTCTGCAGATCCTTATGTGATATTTGATGATTTGATAGGCGAAAAAGTGGCTTATGCTCCGGCAATTCTAACTATAACAGCTGATTCCATAGAAGACATGGTCAAATTTATTATGAAAGAAGAATTTCGAAAAATAGAAATTATAGAACCTCCGCAGATGATAATCACAAATAAGGATTTAGAGAGAATCCTCTTCAAAATGGGAGAGGAGTTTAGATCACAGCTTATTTATTTTGCAAAGAGGTTAAAGAAATAATTTTTAATTAAGGTAGGTACCAAAATGAAAACAATAGCTGTTGTCGGAGGAGGAGCTGCAGGACTTATTGCAGCTTATTTTGCTAAAAATAGTAATACTGAAGTAACTTTGTTTGAAAGAAACCAAAATTTAGGAAGAAAAATATTAATTTCCGGCAAAGGGCGATGTAATTTAACAAATATTAAAGATGTACGAGAGATAATCGAAAATATCCCGGGAAATGGAAAGTTTTTATATAGCGCCCTTTCTCGCTTTTCCAACATTGATCTAATTAATTTTTTTGAAAGGCTGGGAGTCAAAACGAAGGTGGAAAGGGGGGGAAGGGTTTTCCCAGCTTCGGATAAATCTCAAGATGTGGTATTAGCTTTACAAAAGGCTTTGATAAGTAAAAAAGTTAATATTAGGTATAAAACAAGGGTAAAGGAAGTAGTAGTTCATAATAATAAGGTGAAGGGTATAAAATTATATGATTCTTTGGAATATTTTCCTTGTGATTCAGTAATTATAGCAACAGGAGGACTTTCATATCCTTCAACGGGTTCTACTGGAGATGGATATGAAATTGCTAAAAGCTTAGGACATACAATAATTGATTTAAAACCCTCATTAGTTCCCTTAATTGCAAAGGAAAAGTGGGTTAAAGAACTACAGGGTTTAAGTTTAAAAAATGTAGAAGTAACATCCTATTTTAATGAGGAAAAAATAAATTCGGATTTTGGCGAAATGCTATTTACCCATTACGGGGTTTCAGGACCTATAATACTGACTATTAGCCGTGAAATTGTGGATTATTTAAAAGAAAAAAAAGAAGTAGTTATTTCTATTAATTTAAAACCTGCCTTAACGAAGGAAAAACTATACGAAAGGGTAATCAGGGATTTTGAAAAATACAATAGAAAATTATTTAAAAATTCATTGGACGACCTTCTTCCTAAAAAGCTCATTCCGGTTTTTGTCAGCCTTTCAGGTATTTCACCGGAAAAGCCTGTCAATCAAATGACCAAGGAAGAGAGGATGAAGATAGTAAACCTTTTATCAGATTTTAAAGTTACTATAATAGGCTGCCGGGAGAAAGAAGCCATAGTTACCCGCGGCGGTGTTTCGGTAAAAGAGATAAACCCAAAAACAATGGAATCAAAATTAATAAAAGGGCTTTTTTTTGCAGGAGAGGTTATTGACATTGATGGGTATACCGGTGGATTTAACCTACAGGCTGCTTTTTCTACAGGATATTTGGCAGGTATAAGTGCTGGTGAGGAAGGTTAGGTGAAAAGGGTGAAAGTCAGAGGTATTAGAGGGGCTATTACAGTTAATTCAAATACAAAAGAAGAAGTAATAAATGCAACAAAGGAATTGCTGCAAGAGATGATAAAAGAAAATGAAGTGACTATTGATGATATTTGTTTTATACTATTTAGCGCGACAGAGGATATAGATGCAGCATTTCCTGCGCAAGCGGCAAGAGAACTTGGAATGGAAAATGTTCCACTTTTAGATTTTGCGCAGATGAAGGTTAAAGGGGCTTTAAAAAGTTGCATACGAATACTTATGGTTTTCAATTCCGATAAAAAGCTTGATGAAATAAAACATATATACCTAAGAGAAGCCAAAAGGTTAAGGCCGGACCTAAATTTTTAATTTTTATAAGGGGGGAATTTGTTGGATAAAAATATAAAGATAGCAATTGATGGCCCTGCAGGGTCTGGCAAAAGCACAATTGCCAGGATTTTAGCTGAGAAACTTTCTCTTATTTATATAGATACCGGGGCTATGTACAGGGCAATTACTTTAAAAGCTTTGAAACTTGGAAAATTCACTAAAGAAGATATTATATCCGTGGCAGAAAATTCACAAATTGATTTTGATGGAGGGAAAATTTATTTAGACGGGTCTGATGTTTCAGAAGAAATAAGAAAACCGGCTGTTGATGAAAACGTTTCTTATGTTGCAAGTATTCCCGAGGTTAGAGAAAAATTAGTAGTGCTTCAAAAGAAAATGGCTGAAAAAAAAGGTGTAGTTATGGATGGAAGAGACGTGGGGACCGTAGTTCTTCCTGATGCCGATTATAAGTTTTTTTTAACGGCAAAGGTAGAGGAAAGAGCAAAAAGAAGGTATAATGAACTTTGTAAAAAAGGTATTTTTAAAGATTATGAAGAAATAAAGAAAGAAATCATAAAAAGGGATAAACTTGATGCAGAAAGGGAATGTTCGCCTTTTAAAAAAGCTGAAGATGCTGTAGAAGTCGATACAACCGGTAAGGATATTGAAACCGTAGTTAAGGAAATATTAGAATATATAAAAAAAGGGGTTAAATAATGCTTTACGGTGTGGCAAAATTTTTGTGTAAAATTGTCCTTTTAATTTTTTTTAGAATTGATGTTAAAGGGTTAGAGAAATTCCCCCAAGACGGGGCTGTTATAGTGTATTCCAACCACAAAAGCTTTTGGGACCCCATATTAATTGGATGTATGCTGGATAGGACCGTAAATTTTATGGCCAAAGTAGAGATTTTTAAAAATCCTCTTTTTGCATTCATTTTAAAAAATTTAAATGCCTTTCCTGTAAACCGTGGGGCTCCTGACCGAAAGGCCATAAGAAAAGCCTTACAGGTGTTAAATGAAGGGAAAGTATTAGGTATTTTCCCTGAAGGTACAAGGAGCAAAGACGGGATTTTAAAAGATCCTGAACCCGGAATAGCACTTATTGCAGTAAAAGCAGGTAATGTGAAACTGGTACCAGTAGCAATAAAAGGGGATTATAAACTTTTTTCAAAAATTGAACTTATAATTGGAGACCCAATTAATTTTGAGAGCAGAAATGAAAGATATAGTTCGGAAAAGATTAATGCCTTAAGTTTAGAGTTTTTCAAAAAAATTGAAGAGCTTTTGGTGTCTTAAAATTTTAATATATTGGGATGTGAAAGATATGAAAATTTTTGTAGCAGAACATTCTGGTTTTTGTTATGGTGTAAGAAGAGCTATAAATATCTTACAGGATATAGAAAAAAAGGGAGAAGAAGCCTACACTTTGGGTCCTATTGTTCACAACCCACAAGTAGTAGAGTACTACTCAAAAAAAGGTATAATCCCAATTGAAATTGATGAATTAGAGAATATGAATAAAAAAAGAGTGATTATACGAACCCACGGGGTGGAACCTAAAGTCATAGAAATGTTAAAGGAAAAAGGAATAGATATAATAGATGCCACATGCCCTTTCGTAAAAAGGGTTCAAAAGCTTGCACAAGGAATAACAGATAAAGGACTTATGCTTATAATTATAGGTGAAAAAAATCATCCTGAAGTTATAGGAATAAAAGGTTATTGTAAAGGAAAATGCATTGTAGTGGAAAATGAAGATGAGGCAAAAGCAATGGATAATTTTGATAAAGCTGCAGTAGTAGTTCAGACTACTCAAACCCAGGAAAATGTTAGCAAAATAATGGATATTTTAAAACAAAAAGGTGAGGTTGTAGAATTTTACAATACCCGTTGTGATGCTACTACAAAAAGGCAGGATGCAGCAAGAAAACTTGCAGGAAAAGTTAATGTGATGCTTGTAGTTGGAGGTAAAAACAGCGCAAATACGAAAAAGCTTGCTTTAATTTGTGAAAAAGAAGGAGCAAAGGTTTTTCACATTGAAACAGCAGATGAAATAAAAAAAGAATGGTTTAAAGTTAAAGACCAAGTTGGTATAACAGCAGGTGCTTCAACACCTGATTGGATTATAAAGGAGGTAATAAACAAAATGGAAGAAATTGCAAAAGAACTAAATGAAAGTAATAATAATAATAATCAATTGAGTATTAAGAAGGGGCATATAGTAGATGGAACTGTAGTAAAGGTAACAGAAAAAGAGGTTATTGTTGACATCGGAGCAAAACAAGACGGAATCATCCCTCTAAATGAAATTTCCTATAAGCCTGTAAGCTCTCCCCATGAAGTTATAAAAGAAGGAGACAAAATAAAGGTGTTTGTGTTAAATCCTGAAGATAAGGAAGGGAACTTAGTCCTTTCAAAGAAAAGAGCAGATTTTATTATTGGATGGGAAAAAATTGAAAAGGCATTTAATGAAAAAGAAACAGTAGAGGCTACAGTTGAAGAAATCGTAAGGGGCGGTGCTCTGGCAGAGGTATTTAACCTTAGAGCATTTATTCCCGCTTCTCATATGGATATAAAATACGTATCGGATCTTTCAAGTTACATCGGGCAAACTTTTAATTTTAAAATTATAGAAATTGACAAAGAAAAAAAGAGAATTGTTTTATCTCGCAAGGCATATTTGGAGGAAGAAAGGGAAAAGACTAAAAATCAAATATGGAATAAAATAAAAGAAGGCGATGTGGTCACAGGAATTGTAAAAAGATTGACAGATTTTGGTGCTTTTGTTGACATAGGTGGATATGATGGGCTAATACATATTTCCGATTTATCCTTTAAGAGAGTAAGTCATCCTTCAGAAATATTAACTGTTGGACAGGAAGTCAAGGTCAAGGTGCTAAAAGTTGATAAAGAAAAAGGTAAGATCTCCTTAGGATTAAAGCAGCTGGCAAAAGACCCATGGGCTGAAGCTGATAAAAAATATAAAGAGGGCATGATTGTTGAGGGGAAAGTGGTGAAACTTGCAAAGTTTGGTGCTTTTGTAGAATTAGAGCCAGGGGTTGAGGGTTTAGTTCATTTATCACAAATTTCAAACCAAAAAATTAAAAATCCACAAGAGGTTTTAAAAGCAGGAGATAAGGTAAAAGTTAAAGTTTTAGAAGTAAATACCAAAAATAAGAGGATAAGCCTAAGTATTAAAGAAGCATTAGAAGAAAATGCCACCAAAAAAGTAGAAGAAGTAAAAGAAGAGATAAAGGAAGAGGGCCTTAAAATTACAATAGGGGAAATTTTTGGCGACCTTCTTAAAAAGTCTATCCAATAAATGAATTTCACAAAAAGGGAGGATTTATTAAATATCCTCCCTTTTTAAAGGAGAGATTCTATTGTCCGTTAAAAAAAGGATCAAACGAAAAAAAGAGCATATTTTATATTCACTTATTTTAGAAGATCAACTAAAAAGAGATGTTTTTAAAGATATAACTATTATTCATAATTGTTTGTCAGAAGTTTCCTTTGAAAATTTAGATATTAGTTCATCGCTCTTATCAACAAAATTGGATATACCCTTGATAATAAATGCAATGACTGGAGGTTTTGAAGAAAGTTATTATATTAATAAAGCATTGGCAGAAGTTGCTAAAGAAAAAAACATAGCTTTAGCTGTAGGTTCACAAAAAATTGCTTTTAAGTACAAAAATGCTCGTCAAAGCTTTGAAGTTGTAAGAAAAATATATAAAGAAGGTATTATTTTTGCAAATTTAGGTACCGACTGCACCATTGAGCAAGCTAAAAAAGCAGTTGATATGATAGAGGCAAATGCTTTACAACTGCATCTTAATGTGCCTCAGGAACTTTTTATGAAAGAGGGGAGAAGAGATTTTCGAGGGACACTACAAAAAATCCAAGAGATTGCAGCAAATTTAGATGTTCCTGTAATTGTTAAAGAAGTAGGGTTTGGCATAGCAATGGAAGAAGCAAAAAAATTGGTAAACCTGGGCATTAATATAATCGATATAGGAGGGTATGGGGGTACGAATTTTATAAAAATTGAAGGCATGAGACGAAATATAAGAACTTTTAAATTTGCGAAATGGGGAATCCCTACTGCTATTAGTCTTATTGAAGTTTTATCTGCGGTTGAAGGAAGAGCGGATGTGATAGCTTCCGGAGGCATAAAAGACGGGCTTGATGTGGCAAAGGCACTCGCATTGGGAGCAAAAGCCTGTGGGATTGCGGGACCAATTCTTTACAAACTTTATAAACATGGTAAAAAATCGGTTTTAAAATATATTGATGATATAATTTATGAGCTTAAATTAACATTGGCTATGGCAGGAGCAAATAATTTAAAGGAATTAAGCGAAAGACCAATTTATATTGGTGGAAATACGAATAAATGGCTGAAATTTAGGGGTATTTACTAAAAAACCGCAAATTTTAACGAAAATCTATTGACATTCTGATATAATCTGCTACAATTTAATGTGATTGATTAATTTTATTACAAAGGGGGCTGTGATAGTAAAATGAAAGCATTGGGCCGTCACATCTTAGCGGAAATTTATGATTGCGATCCTTTTGTTTTAAATGACAGAGATTTGATTGAGGACATTATGGTCAAGGCTGCTCTTGAAGCAGGTGCTGAAGTTAGAGAAGTGGCATTTCACAAATTCAGCCCGCAAGGTGTTAGCGGTGTAGTGGTAATTTCTGAGTCTCATTTAACTGTCCATACGTGGCCTGAGCTCGGGTATGCTGCGGTTGACGTTTTTACTTGTGGTGATAAAGTAAATCCGTGGGATGCCTGTAATTATATAGCAGAAAAGTTTCAAGCAAAACATATGACAGCATCAGAAGTAAAAAGAGGTGTTTTTGAAAAGCCTGTAAAAGTGGTAAACTTTTAAAAAAGATAGTGAAAGAAGGGGATATGTTGAGTTATAAAAAGCCCTTGTCTTTTGATTTTGTATTTGATTAAGTGGAAAAATGCGTGGACGAAATGTCGCGCATTTTTCTGTTTTTAGAGGAATTTTTAATTAATGTATGTATAATATGACTAAATTTGGATAATATTAAAGATAGACCCCCTTTACATTAGCCCCCATGGTGCACAATATTATGAATTGTGTACCATGGTTTTTTTATTTTAATATGAACATGTTACTATGAATATGTTATAATTAAAAAGAATATTTATTAATTTTTATTTTTAGAGGGGGATTTTCTTGCAGGACAAATATGGGGATTTTATTGAAAAAATAAAAAAAATGACGGGAATAGATTTATCATTGTATAAAGAAAAACAAATGAAAAGAAGAATAGAATCCTTTATAAAAAGGAACGGTTTTGAGGAATATGAAGATTATTACAGATTCATAAAAGAGGATAAAAATAGATTGAGAGAGTTTTTAAATTACCTTACAATAAATGTCTCAGAATTTTTTAGAAACCCTAACCAGTGGGAAATTTTGGAAAAGGAAATTCTGCCCGAATTAATTTCCAAAAATAAAATATTAAAAATTTGGAGTTCTGCTTGTGCAAGTGGAGAAGAACCCTATTCAGTTGCACTTTTATTTGAAAAAATTAATTTTAAGAATATAGAAATACTGGCTACAGATATTGATGAAGATGCAATAGAAAGGGCAAAGGAAGGCATTTATAACGAAAAAATTGTTGCAAATGTACCGGAGGATTTAAAAAAGAAATTTTTTATTAAAAGAAACGATGAATATGAGATAGTTGATGAGATAAAAAATAAAGTAAAGTTCAAAAAACTTAACTTACTAACAGATCCCTTTCCTAAAGGAATACATCTTATTCTATGTAGGAATGTTTTAATTTATTTTACTGAAGAGGCTAAAGACAGTATTTATAGAAAATTTTATGATTCATTAACTGATGATGGTGTATTGTTTGTTGGGAGCACTGAGCAAATAATTATGCCACAAAAGTATGGGTATTATAGTATAAAAAGTTTTTTTTACAAAAAGATATCAAAGTAGTGATAAAAAAATAATATTCTTTTTTTATTTTTTCTTATCTAAAATATCTTTTTGAATACCATATTTTTTTATGCGATACTGTAAAGATTGCCTTTTTAAACCTAATTTTTCAGCTGCTTTTGTTATATTACCATCAAATTCTAATAGGGTTTCGATTATTAAATTTTTTTCAAATTCATCTATTTCCTTCAAGGATTTTATTTTTTGAGAATTTATTTGTCTACTTTTTGATTCTTGGTTGTCTAAACCTTTTGTAAAATCTTTATTCAAAAAATTAAAATTAACATATTTCAAATAATCAGATGTTATTATACCTTCATCTAAGCAATTCATTAATCCTTCTATAATATGTTCTAATTCTCTTATGTTTCCGGGCCAGTGATATTTTAAGAATATATCAATAAGATTTTTATCAATACCCGATATATTTTTGCAGAATTTCTTGTTGTATTTTTGAATGAAGTAATCGACTAATAGTATAATGTCTTCTTTCCTTTCTCTTAAAGGAGGGATTTCCATATAAATTACGCTCAATCTGTAAAATAAATCTTTTCTTAATCTTCCAGTTTTTAATAGGATTTCGGGTTTTTCATTGGTAGTTGCTATAATCCTTACATCTACAGGTATATCGTAAGAAGCTCCAATTCTTCGCACCACTCCTTCTTGCAACACTCTTAAGAGTTTACTTTGAAGGTTTAAGCCCATACAGTTTATTTCATCTAATAAAAGTGTTCCACCATCGGCTTGTTCAAAAAGTCCTGGTTTATTTTCTGCTCCAGTAAAACTCCCTTTGGTTGTACCAAAAAGCAGGCTTTCCAACAGAGACTCAGGCAATGCTGCACAGTTTTGAGCAATAAAGGGACCGTTTTTTCGCGGGCTTTCAGCGTGAATGCTTTGAGCAAAAAGTTCTTTTCCTGTACCCGTTTCACCGTATATAAGGATGGAAGAAGAGGTTTTTGACACTTTTTTTGCAAAGATAATCAAATCTTTTATTTTTTTGCTTTGCCCGATAATACAGTTGAAATCGTATTTTAAAGAAAAATTTTCTTTTAAAGATTTTTCGCCTGTTACTATCTGCCTTAATTCTACTATTTTTTTTGTAAGGTTATATAAGTTAGTAATATCCCTTGATATTTCAAAAGCTCCGATAATATTGCCGTTTTCAATTATAGGGAATGTGGTATTTACAGCTTTTATTTCTTTTCCTAAAAAATTCATATACTGCTGATACCTTTTAATAACTGGTTTTCCTGTTTTTAGAACCTGCCAAATGGTACTTTCCTCGGGAGATAAGGAAGGATATACTTCAAACAAATTTTTACCTATTACTCTTTCAGGATCTAATCCTTCAAATTTTCCTAAAATTTTATTGTAAAACAAAATTTTGAAATTATTGTCTACGATAATAATCCCTTCATCAAGGGAATTAAAAATCCTCCTTATAGATTCGTAAGAAAAAATATTATGAAGCTGTTTTTCAATTTCAAACATAACATATCACCAATAAATTATTTTTTATAGCCAATAAATTATTTTCTATAGATTATTTTCTATAGTTTATAGTTTTTTCCTTCTTATAAGTAAAAAATATTTCCCGGGGCATAGCAGGATTTGACAGGAAGGTTATAAAAATGCAAAATCAAGTAAAATTTTGTAACAAAAAATGACATTTTTAGATAAAATACGGTTTAAATTAACTCGATGCTATAAATGAGAATTAAACAAAAGAGTGTTATTTTCGAGAGGCGACAAATAAAAAAATCCTCCATTATAGGAGGATTATGTCTTTTCTATGGTGGGCCATGTAGGCTTCGAACCCACGACACCCTGATTAAGAGTCAGGTGCTCTACCAACTGAGCTAATGGCCCACATTTAATGGTGGAGAGAGGTGGATTCGAACCACCGAAGGCATCGCCAGCAGATTTACAGTCTGCCCCCTTTGGCCAGCTCGGGAATCTCTCCACATTTAAAAAATGGAGCCGACGAAGGGACTCGAACCCGCAACCTGCTGATTACAAGTCAGCTGCTCTACCAATTGAGCTACGTCGGCATAAAATTTTGGTGGGCCCACTAGGACTCGAACCTAGAACCGACCGGTTATGAGCCGGTTGCTCTGACCGATTGAGCTATGGGCCCGAACGCAATTTATAGTATACATGAAAATAAAAAATTCGTCAATAGTTAAAAATAAAATTTTTTAAGTAAAATATTTGAAGGAAACTAATAATTGTTGTAGAAGTTATATATTGGAAAGGAGGCAAAAAAATTGGAAATAAAAGAGATATTAAAAGAAATATTAACTGCCCATGTTCCTTCAGGCAGAGAACCGGAGGGCAGTGGTGCAGTAAAGGTTTTATTTAAAAATTATTTTGATGAAGTTAGGGTTGATAAGCTCGGTAATATTATAGGCAAAAAGAAAGGAAATGAAGGTTCTTTTAAAGTGATGATCGCTGCACATATGGATGAAATTGGAATGATGGTTACAAAAATAGAAGAAAAAGGATTTATAAGATTTGCATATGTGGGCGGAATCGACCAAAGAATACTGCTGGGACAGGAGGTTTTAATCCACGGCAAAAAAATTATACCGGGGATTATAGGAAGCAAACCTCCTCACTTGCAGGAACCTGATGAAAAAAGTAAAGCTTTGAAGAAAGAAGATTTATTTATAGATACGGGCCTTTCTTATGAAAAAATTAAAGAAATCATCAATGTGGGAGATTTTATTACTTTTAAGAGAAAGCCTATAGAGCTTATGAATAACCATTTTTCCTCTAATGCCTTAGATGATAAGGCGGGAGTTGCTGCAATATTGTGCTGTATGGAGGAGTTAAAAAAATTCAATTTTAAAGGCGAGGTATACGGTGTTGCTACTGTCCAGGAGGAGGTCGGCTTAAGAGGGGCAATAACGTCGACTTACGGCATATATCCCGACATAGGTATTGCAATAGATGTTGGGCACGGCAATATCCCCGACCTGCCTGAAGAAGAAACTTTTAAATTGGGGAAAGGCCCTGCAATTGCCTTAGGGCCCAACATTCATCCAAAACTCTATGAAAAGTTAAAATCCATTGCTGAAGAATATAAAATACCCTATCAAATTGATCCCAATCCTTCCTATACGGGGACAGATGCATGGTCGATACAGATTACAAGGGCAGGAGTTCCAACAGCACTTATATCCATTCCGCTAAGATATATGCATACTACCGTTGAAACATTAAATACAGAAGACATAAAACTAATTGGGCGATTGATTGCATTGTTTATAGCTTCCATAGACACGGAATTTGTGGAGGGATTAAAATGCTTTTATTAAAAAAGCTTTCTGAAGCAGCAGGGGTTTCGGGCTGCGAAAATGAAGTAAGGAATATTCTAAAAGAGGAATTAAAAGAGTATGCGGATTTTAAAACCGATGCTTTAGGAAATCTCCTTTTCGAAAAAAAGAATAAGGGCAAAAAGCCGCGAATTATGATTGCAGCACATATGGATGAAGTGGGTTTGATGATAACCTCTATATTGAAAAATGGATTTTTAAAATTTGAATCAGTAGGCGGCATTGATGATAGGATACTTGTTTCAAAAACCGTAACCATAGGACCAAATAAAATAAAAGGAGTTATCGGTGCGAAACCCATTCACAGGCAGGACCCAAAAGAAAGGGAAAATGCTTTAAAAATAAAAAATCTTTATATAGATATAGGTGCAAAGGACCAAGAAGATGCGGAGAAAAAGGTAAAAATTGGAGATTATGCATGTTTTGATACGGAGTTTGAGATTATTGGTGAAAATATAGTAAAAGGGAAGGCTTTGGACGATAGAATAGGTTGTTTTGTAGTTGCGGAGCTTTTAAAAAGGAATTATGAAGTGGAAATCTGTGGAGCGTTTACGGTGCAGGAGGAGATAGGGCTCAGGGGCTCTGGTGTTGCCGTATATCAATTAAAGCCCGATGTTGCAATTGTTGTGGAAGGTACCTTTGCTTCGGATGTACCAGGGACAAAAGAAGAAGAGTATAATACTGTGCTTGGGATGGGTCCTGCGGTAACAACTATGGATAGAAGCTTTATTGCAAATAAAGGTATGAGGGATAGGGTATTCGAGGTGGCAAAGAAAAATAACATCCCATGTCAGCCAAGGAGAACTAATTTAGGAGGCACCGATGGGGGAAGGATTCAATCCATTGGTGAAGGAATTCCCACAATAGTGATTTCCGTGCCCACAAGATACATTCATTCACCGGTTAGTATGGCTGATATAAATGATATCAATAATACTATATTACTTATCAATTTTTTAATTTTAGATTACCAGGAAAGGGGAATATAAGGTGAAAGAGTTAATCAAAACCTTGACTGAAACATACGGACCTTCAGGGAATGAAGAAAAGATAAGAAATGTGATTAAAGATTTAGTTACTCCTTATGCCGATGAAGTCAAAGTTGATGCTTTGGGCAATTTGATTGTCCATAAGAAAGGCTCAGGAGACAAGCTTATGCTTGCCGCTCATATGGATGAAATAGGAATAATAGTAACCAATATTGACGACAAAGGGTTTATAAGATTTTCAAGTGTTGGAGGGGTCTCTCCATTTATATTATTAGGTGAAAGAGTCATTTTTGAAAATGGTACCATTGGTGTAATAGGTGTAGAGAAAATTGATGATATGAAAGAACTTAAGATGAAAAGGCTTTTTATTGACATTGGAGCATCGTCAAAAGAAGAGGTTATGTCGAAAGTAAAGGTTGGCGATATGGCTACTTATTACAGGGAGTGCAATTTCTTAGGGAAAAATATTTCCGCCAAATCCTTAGATGATAGAGCCGGATGTGCTGTGCTTATAAAAGCGCTTCAAGAAGTAGAAAATCCCAAATATGACTTATATTTTGTGTTCACAACACAGGAAGAAGTAGGAACACGTGGGGCAAAAACTTCAGCTTATTCAATAGAGCCGGAACTTGCGATAGTAGTAGATGTCACTATTTGCGGTGATACTCCCGAAGGTGAGAAAATAGCGGTTGATCTTGGTAAAGGCCCTGCAATTAAAATTAAAGACATGAGTGTTTTAAGCCATCCAAAAATAAAACAACTTTTAATCGATACTGCGGAAAAAAATAATATTCCTTATCAGAGGGAAGTGCTGGATTTAGGTGGCACCGATGCGGGCTCGATTCACCTTACAAAAGAGGGTGTGCCTTCAGGTGGAATTGCAATACCTACACGATATGTCCATACTCCTTCCGAAATGGTGAACTTAGACGATTTAGAAAATACAGTAAAACTATTGCTGGCGGTCATAGAAGGTTAATATTTAAATTTTTTTATGCACAATGGACAAAAAATTATAAAATGGCACAAAAAATGCATTAATATCAAAGCTTAGAAAATATTAAAATAGACAAAATATATTGATATTATTAACAAGTCTATGGAGGGATAGAATTGAAAAAACGGTTCAAGATTACCGTAAATGAGCAAAGGTGCAAAAAATGCGGCATTTGTGTGGCTTTCTGCCCGAAAAAAGTACTTAAAATAGAAATTAATACTTTTCCGATTATTGAGAAGGAAGAGGAATGTATAGGTTGCAATTTATGCTATTTGAGATGTCCTGATATTGCTATTTTTGTTGAAGAAAGAGATGAAGGGGTGGTATAAAATGATAAACAATATTAAATTTCTTCAGGGAAACGAGGCTTGTGTAGAAGGTGCAATAAAAGCGGGTGCAAAATTTTATGCAGGTTACCCTATAACTCCTTCGTCAGAAATTGCAGAACTTGCTTCGATTAGGCTTCCTGCTGAAGGTGGAGTTTATATACAAATGGAAGATGAAATTGCCAGTATGGCAGCATTAGTAGGTGCATCTTTTGCAGGAGCAAAAGCTTTTACGGCGACAAGTGGTCCTGGATTTTCACTCATGCAGGAAAATATTGGGCTTGCAATTATGACTGAAGCCCCGTGTGTAGTAATTGATGTCCAAAGGAGCGGTCCAAGCACTGGACTTGCTACAAAACCAGCTCAAGCGGATGTTATGCAAGCAAGGTGGGGGACCCACGGTGACCATGCAGCGATTGTCCTTGCTCCTTCTACTGTCCAAGAGTGCTATGATTTGATAATTACGGCTTTTAATTTTGCTGAAAAGTATAGAACTCCAGTTATATTTTTGTCCGATGAAATTATCGGCCATATGAGGGAAAAGGTGGTTTTGCATGACGATATTCCCATTGTTAATCGAAAAATGCCTGATGTGGACCCGCTAAAGTTTAGACCCTATGAACCGGACGATAATGGGGTGCCTCCATTGGCCTTTTATGGAAGTGAATATATTTTCCATGCTTCCAGTTCCATGCATGATGAAACGGGATTCCCAAACAACTCTCCCAAAAACGCCGAGAAAGTTATTAAGAGGCTATATAATAAAATTTACCAAAACAAAGAGGATATTATCATCACCAAAGAATTTTATACCGAAGATGCAGAAATACTATTGATTTCTTTTGGAGCATCGGCCAGAAGTTCAAGAGAAGCGGTAAATATTTTAAGAAAAGAAGGTAAAAAAGCAGGGCTTTTGCAGTTGAATACACTCTGGCCTTTTCCGGATGAAAAAGTAGCTAAATTAGCAAATAAAGCAAAAGTGGTAATTGTTCCTGAAATGAATCTCGGGCAGATTATCGGAGAAGTCCAAAGGGTAATAAATAAAGATATGCCAGTGGTTGGAGTAAACAAAGTAAACAGCGAAATAATAACACCCTTTGAAATAATAGAAAAGGTTAAGGAGGTTATTTAAGGTGGCAAGAAACATTTTTGATTATATAATCGAAGATAAACTTCCGTTTTTTTGGTGCGAAGGCTGTGGCAACGGAATAATCTTAAAGGCTATAGCAAGGGCATTTGCGGATTTAAATTTGGACCCCCGCGAAATAGTAGTGGTTACAGGGATTGGATGCTGGGGAAAGGCAGATGATTATTTATCCGTAAACAGCCTCCATGTAACCCACGGTAGGGCGCTACCTGCTGCAACTGGTGTAAAGGCAGTAAACCCCAACCTAAAGGTTTTAGCATTAATGGGGGATGGAGATGGATTGACCATAGGAGGTAATCATTTTATTCATGCTGCGAGGAGGAATATAGATATCACAACAATTATTTCTAATAATTTCAACTACGGCATGACAGGAGGGCAGGTATCAGGAACAACACCTGAAAACAGCATTACCAGCACATCACGCTTTGGTTCTGTAGAACCACCCTTTGATGTTGTAAAATTAGCTATTGCTTCAGGTGCAAGTTATGTGGCGAGAGCAACAGTTTTTCACGTGAATTTACTCGAAAAGTATATTAAGAATGCAATAATGAAAAGAGGTTTTTCAGTTGTTGATGTAATAAATATTTGCCCGACTTATTATGGAAGATTAAATCAAATGAAGACTCCTGTAGAAATGATGGAGTTTTTAAAAAATAATAGCACTTTTAAGCAGGACGAAGGTGATGTCAACTTAAGAAAATTTGCTTTAGGAGAATTTGTAAATATTGAAAAGCCAGATTTTTCTACCAAATATTTAGAAATACAAAAACAAGCGAGAGAAAAATTGTCTTCTCTTGAACAGGATGCAGGTGCAAGGTAAGGGGGTTATAGCATGGGAAGGAAAGAAGTTGTGCTTGCAGGCTCCGGAGGGCAGGGGCTTTTGTTAATAGGCAAGATATTAGGCGAGGCTGCGGCAATTTTTGAAGGTAAAAATGCCGTGCAGACAACTGCTTATGGTGTTGCTACAAGGGGAGGTTTTTCGAAATCCGAAGTAATAATATCCGAAGAGGAGATTGCGTTTCCGGAAGCAATGGACCCCGATTATGTAGTATGTCTATCTCCACAGGCTTTTGAAATATATAATGGTAAAATCAAAGGGGATGCTCTTTTAATTTACGATAAAGATACTATAAAATGTGAAAATCAAAAGTATTACGGTTTTTCAATGACCAATGCGGCTGTGGAATTAAAAAATATAAGGATTCTCAACATGATTGCATTGGGAATTTTGGTTAAACTAACCGGGATTGTAAGTCTTGATAGCATAGTAAAATCCTTAGAAAAGAATTCACCCGAACAGTTTAAAGAGCAAAACCTTAGAGCTTTTTATAAGGGCTTTGAAATGGCACCGTAACGGTAGCGTCAAACAAGAATATGAAGATTCCCTAAAAATTGGTAATCGCAGGCAATAGTTGTCAAAAACAGGAAGCAAAAATAGCAGATAGACGTAGTTATTGAAAATAATTACTGAGTTTTAATGGGAAAAAAGGCATACTTCACCCTTAAGGTAAAAAGACTGTATTTAAAAATCAGTCTAATT
>Ga0207431_10047_pt1 | contig 37854 bp, 38 predicted proteins | sample YelNats1bottle14_FD_187546 | JGI IMG/M metagenome (GOLD analysis project Ga0207431, IMG submission 187546) | Hot spring thermophilic microbial communities from Obsidian Pool, Yellowstone National Park, USA - site 1 bottle 14 (SPAdes) (version 2) | ecosystem: Environmental > Aquatic > Thermal... | reverse complement strand
GGGAGACGACCAGGTAGATAGGCCGGGGGTGTAAGGGCTGAGAGGCCTTGAGCCGACCGGTACTAATGAGCCGAGGGCTTGACCAAAGTGAAGTTAAAATTACCCTGCTGTGCAGTTTTGAGGGTGTAGTGTTCCTCGATAGCTCAGCGGTAGAGCATCCGGCTGTTAACCGGAGGGTCGCAGGTTCGAATCCTGCTCGGGGAGCCATTTTTATTTGAGAAAAAAAAAGGCCTTGAAAGGTCTTTTTTTATTTTTAGTTCAAAATATTATGATATATAATTGGAAATTCTGTTTAAAATACAAGTGGAGATAAATTAGATAAAAATACTATACATAATTTTAAAAGAATTAATGAGTTACATAATAACTAAAAAAAGATATAATGATATCAGCATTTTTAAAATAATATAAAGTTGATTAATAAGAAAAAGAATAAAAAAAGGGCTTTTAAGCCCCACTCAAATGAAAAAATACAATTATTAATAAAAATTACATCAAAAATATTACAGCTACAATAGTAGATACTATTAAACCTACCACAACAGGTATAAAATTTTTTCTTACGAGGTCAAATACAGGGACACCTACTATTCCTGCTACTGCAACCAAAGAGCTCCATGCAATAATAGTTCCTCCACCCGCCCATATTGCTCCCATTTGGCCTATTGCAGCCAAAGCTGCTGCAACCTTAACATTGCCTGCAGCCATAGCACCTGCCAAAGTTCCTGTCATGGGAAGGCCTGAAAAACCTGAACCGTCTAAACCTGTAATAATACCTAAAATTAGCATACCGAAAGCTGCTAAAAATCCTTTTGCGGGTATTGCAGCAGAAATTATTTTACCAATGTCGAAGAGGTACCCTGGTGCACCTTCACCTAATATTGATTTTACAGCATCGGGATTACCGAGGAAGAAAAATCCTGCAATTGGAAGTATCTGTCCCATTACCTTGAAAGCGAACACAAGACCGTCGGTTAAATGGTCTGCAATGACATCAAGGCCTTTCTTGCCTTCAACCCATAATGTAGCTATTGTCATTATTATTATGGCTGTGCCGCCTAACAATGCAGAAGCATCCCCACCTCTAATGTTGAACTTGAACATTGCAAAAATTACCAATACTATTGAAATTATTAAAAGCCATACAAGATAAGGAGCGTGAAATGTACGAGATTTTGTAACTTTTTCTTCAAAACTCTTTTTTGATTCCTTATATTCTGTTTTAATGAAATTGTCTATATCTCCCTTCATGAATATATATGCTAAAACTATTGCTATTACGCCTGTTATAATTGAAAGAATAGCACCATAACTTGTTACAATAGGAACGGGAATTCCTGCCGACTTTGCAGATAAGCCCGGTGCACCTTGAATTACAAAGTCGCCAGACAAGGCCATACCCTGACCTGCAAGGGCTATTGCCACAGCAGCAGCCATAGGCGGAAGGCCTGCTTTAATAGCAGCAGGAACCAATAGTGTACCTATCAAAGGCACTGCGGGAGTAGGCCAGAAAAACAGTGATATTATAAATGTTGAAAGGACTAATACAAGATAGCTGATGAAGGGGGATACCATTAATTTTTTCAGAGGAGCTACCAAAAGTTCATCTGCTCCAGTGACACTTAAAGATTTTAGCATTGCAACCATAAGTCCGATAATAACAAAAATGCTACCCAACTCAGATAGAGCTGCAATATTTGCGCGAAAAACTGCTGTCACAGCACCGATTAATGAGCCTTTGTAGATTAGACCAATTAAAAAAGTTGATAAAATACAAGGAATAAGAACATTCTTCCTAAAAATCATTGTTATAACAACCGCAAGAGTCCCTAAAGCATAAATCCAATGCGCAAGCGTCATATTTTAACCTCCTATAAGTAATTTTTTAGAACTTTATTGATATTAAATTAGTTAATAAGGGGGTTTTATATTAAATCACCTCCTCATCAATGATGATAACCATAGTTATATTATTATTAATTCTCTGTATTTATGAAAAATCCTTTTTGTTTTTGAAAATTTTTTTAGAAATGATAGAAAAAGTTAGTAGAAAATAAATTCAAAAAATCTGTTTTTAACCTGTTTAAAGAAATAAAGTTATAACAAAATAATTCAAAAAATTCTATTATTTCTATTTCATTTTATATTGCACATTTTTAATTTATGCATATCCTTTAAAAATGTCCTACTTTTTATTTTGATTAATTCAAAGTAAAAAAGATTTTTAAACATTGATTTATAAAGGTAAGATTTTTTTTTTGCAATTTTTTTTGTACTTAGATTATTATAGAAAAAAAGGTTTGTACTTAAAGGATCATTGTTGAAAAATCTAAAAAAATAATTTTGTAAATGCTGATAAAAATATAAAAATGAAAACTCAAAGGAGGATTATTTAATTTAGTGGAGAATAATATTAATATAAAACTCATCAATGATGAGTAGTAAAAAGATAGGAGGGGAATGAAATGCCGAGAATTATAATCATCGGTGGAGGATGGTCGGGCTGTGCCGCAGCTTTATCAGCAAAAAAGGCTGGAGCTGATGTCATAGTATTAGAAAGAACTGATATGCTTTTAGGCACAGGATTAGTTGGCGGTATTATGAGAAACAACGGTCGTTTTACAGCGACAGAAGAAATGATCGCTATGGGTGGCGGAGAACTTTTTGAAGTGACTGATAATGTTGCAAGACACAAGAATATAGAGTTTCCAGGTCATAAACACGCTACTTTATATGATGTTGCAAGGGTTGAACCTGCAGTTAGAAATTTATTAAAAAATAAAGGCATTCAGGTAAGAACAGAATGTAGAATAGTCGATGTGGAAATGGAGAAATCAAGGATTGTAGCAGTTATAAACGATGAAGGTGAAAGATTTGAAGGAGATGTTTTTATTGACTGCACTGGCACAGCAGGGCCGCAGAATAATTGTACAAAATACGGTAACGGATGTGTTATGTGTATACTTAGATGCCCGAGCTTTGGCGGTAGAGTAAGTATAGCAGCAAAAGCTGGGGTAAAAGAAATGATTGCCAAGAAAGCGGATGGGACTTATGGTGCAATGAGCGGTTCCTGTAAGCTTCATAAAGAATCTTTAGATGATAAAATCGTTGATAAATTAAATAAAGAAGGTGTAGTTGTTGTACCTATTCCTCCTGAGGTTAGAGAAGATGAATATATACTTACGGCAAAAGCCTGCCAGCAATATGCATTAAAAGAATTTATAGAAAATATCGTACTTTTGGATACTGGTCATGCAAAATTAATGGCTCCGTTTTTCCCTCTGGAGCAATTAAGAAAAGTTCCTGGCTTTGAAAACGCTCGTTATGAAGATCCTTATGCAGGAAGCAGAGGTAATTCTATAAGGTATACTGCGATTTCGCCGCGAAACAATTATTTAAAGGCAATCGGTGTAGATAATCTTTTTGTCGGTGGAGAAAAGGCTGGACCGTTGGTAGGACATACAGAAGCCATTTGTACGGGAACATTAGCAGGCACAAATGCTGTAAGATATGCTGCCAAAGTTGAATTGATAAGTATTCCAACAGAGTTGGCGGTAGGAGATGCTATAAATCATGTTGGTGAACAGATGCAGACTGAAGAAGGGATTGCTAAAAAATATACATTTTCAGGGGCTACTTATTTTGAAAGGATGAAAAAATTAGGATTATATACTACAAATGTTGATGAGATAAGAGAAAGGGTTAAAAAATCTAATATGGAAAATATTTTCAATGTAAAAATTGTATAATGGGAATTCAAAAAGCTGTTGAACGTATGGTTTCAACAGCTTTTTGAATTTATAAACATTTAATGGAACGAAGAAAGATTTGGAAATATATAAAAGAATATATAAAAAATAAATAATATTCAGATTGAAAAAATATACAGTAAGCATTATTAAAAAGTAAAAAAAAGAATTTATAACTATAATAAAAATGTTTACATAAAATGACCTATAAAACCAAAATATTTAAGTGTATGAGTTTATTTGCTTTTTTGTCTTTATACTTTTTTATGTTATACTTTACTTAACTATTTTTGGCCTCCATAGTAAAGGAGGGATAAAAGATGAAAAAGAATGCAAAAATATTTTACTTAATACTTTGTTTCTTAGTATTGATAACAGTACAAGTTTATGCTTCTACTAACAATTTAGTGTTTAAAGAAGGGATGAAAGGCAGAGAAGTTTCTTTAATCCAGCAAAGATTGAAGGAATTAGGATATTATTATGGCAAAGTTGACGGTATATTCGGTTGGAGAACAAAACTCGCTGTAATGAATTTTCAAAAGGCAAAGGGATTAAAAGTTGATGGAATTGTGGGCTATTACACTTTAAGAGCATTGAATATTAACCTTAATAATTATAATTCTTACCGAGGTTATGAAGGTAGGTTTTCTACGAGAGATATTGAACTTCTTGCGAAGCTTGTGTATGCAGAGGCTCGAGGTGAGCCTTATATAGGACAGGTTGCTGTTGCAGCTTCGGTGTTGAATAGGGTAAAAAGTCCTTTTTATCCTAATTCTATTCCAGAAGTTATATTCCAAATTGATGGAGGCCATTATCAGTATAGTTCAGTATTAGATGGACAGATAAACCTTACTCCCGATGAAACTGCAAGACAGGCGGTAAAAGATGCTCTTGCCGGTTATGACCCCAGTTTAGGAGCGATAGGATTTTATAACCCGAAAAAGACGAATGACGGTTGGGTAAAACAAAGACCGGTGACAGTTATTATTGGAAACCATGTATTTTTTAAATAAGGACAAAAAACCCTGCAGTTTTTTATTGCAGGGTTTTTAAATTTTTATTGACTTATTATGCGGGTTAACAAATAATTATTATATACGGCAGTTAAAAAGTAAAAGTGTAAAATAGGACGTGAGAGTTTTATGGGAATTCAGGAATATTTAACATTAAAAAAAGAAGCTGAATACGAAATTGTTATAAAAAAATCTAAATTTATTGCTAACGTTAAGCCTGTGAGTACTTTAAAAGAGGCGGAAGAGTTTATTTCTAAGATAAAAAAGAGATATTACGATGCTACTCACAATACTTATGCTTTTACAGTAGGATTAGAAGCTGAAGAAGTACAAAAAACTAATGATGACGGAGAACCGAGTGGTACGGCAGGAAAACCAATTTTGGAAGTTATTAAAATGAAAAACCTTAAAAATACTATAGTTGTAGTAACAAGATATTTTGGAGGAATATTATTAGGTACAGGAGGTCTAATAAGGGCTTACAGTGAGAGTGCAAGAGAAGGGATTGAAAAAGCAGGTATTACAAAAATGATAAGATGTGAAAAATATTTAGTATCTTTGAATTATCAAAATTTCAACCGACTTGAGAGGTATTTTAAAGAAAAAGGATTTATTATAAAAGGCATTGAATACAAAGAAACAGTGAACCTTGAAGTTTTAAGGCCTTACTATTTACCATTAACAGTTGAAGAAGTTTTAAAAAAAATGTGTATATTGGATAGAAGAATAATATTAATAGGCGAAGGGTTTGAGGAAATAGTTAACAATAAATTTATTATGTAAAATAAAAGAATAAGTTAAATTTTGAAAGGAGGATATTCTTGAACACAGAAATTCTTGTACAGAAATTAGTAGATTGGTTAAAAGAAAGGGTATATGAAGCGGGTGCAAAGGGTGCGGTATTCGGAATGAGTGGGGGTATTGATTCGGCTGTTGTAGCAGTTTTGTGTAAAAAGGCTTTTGGGAAAAATGTTTTAGGTCTTCATCTGCCCTGTTACAGCAGTCAAAAGGATGAAATTGACGCTGAAAGGGTAGCAAAATTATACGATATACCTTATAAAAAAATTGTGCTTGATACGGTTTACGATGCTTTTATGAAAATCTTAGAGCCAACAGAAAACAAAAATGCAAAAATTAATATTAAACCGAGACTGCGCATGATAACTCTTTATTATTATGCAGCTTCCTATAATTACCTTGTTGTAGGAACGGGCAATAAGAGCGAGCTTACCGTCGGATATTTCACGAAATACGGAGACGGTGGCGTAGACCTTTTACCCTTGGGAAATTTGGTAAAAACAAAGGTGAGAGAATTAGCAAAATATCTTGAAATTCCTCAAGATATTATTGAAAAACCTCCTACAGCGGGTTTATGGGAAGGTCAAACCGATGAAGGAGAAATGGGTATTTCTTACAAGGAATTAGACAATTACATCTTAACAGGCATTGCTTCACCTGAAGTTAAGGAGAAAATAGATTTGATGAATAAAAAGAGTGAGCACAAAAGAATGCTTCCCTTTATACCAGATTTTTAAAATCCCTACTTCTTTTAATAAATTTTTTTTTATGCTAAAATTATTGAGGGAAAATCGAAAAGGGAGGGGAGACAGATGTCAGGGCATTCAAAATGGGCAAATATAAAGCATAAAAAAGCAAAAATGGATGCTCAAAAGGGTAAGCTTTATACCAAGCTTAGCAAGATGATTATAGTTGCGGTTAGGGAAGGTGGCCCTGATCCTAATGCAAATAGTAAATTGAGGGATATTATCGAAAAAGCAAAGGAAGCTAATATGCCCAATGAAAATATTATGAGGGCAATAAAAAGAGGTAGCGGAGAATTAGGTGGCGAAAATTTGGAACATGTGATGTACGAAGGCTATGGACCAGGTGGAGTTGCTATAATGCTGTCGGCTATGACTGACAACAGGAACAGGACAGCAAGTGAAATTCGCCATCTTTTTGATAAATACGGTGGAAGTTTAGGAGAAGCGGGTTGTGTGGCTTGGATGTTTGAAAAAAAAGGTCTAATACTAATAGAGAAAAATTCGAATACAAATGTTGATGATATTATGATGATTGCAATAGATTCAGGAGCAGAGGATGTAGAGGAACAAGAGGATTCTATCGAAATTACTACATCACCTGAAAATTATGAACAGGTTAAAAAGGCTCTTATAGAAAACAATATACAGCTTTCTTCTTCAGAAATAACCTATCTTCCAAAGACTACTGTAAATTTGGATGGTAAAGAGGCGGAAATGTTGGAAAAGTTGTTGGATGTGTTAGAGGATCACGATGACGTGGAAGAAGTTTATACAAATTATGAGTCAAAATAAACTATTGTTAAATATGAATAGTAATTTATAATAAAGGGCATACTAATTCCTTGATAGAGGAGGAATTGGTATGCCTAAAAGATTTTACTTGATTATTTCATTGGTTTTTTTATTTGGTGTTATTTTAGGTGCTTTTTTTTCATATAACCATTTATTTCCCAAATCAATGAAATTTCAAAATTTAATAAAGGATACCTTCGAAGATGAAGTTATTTCGGAAAAAACAAGAATAATCATTATCACGTATTTTAAAAAATGTGGACATACCGAAGCAAATGAAATACCTGCTGATAAATACATAGGTCAAAAATACGAAGATTTTGTAAAAGGTTTAGAAAAGGGAATTAAAATTGAAAAATTTTCTGCTGATGAGGTAATTTTAAAAAGAGAAGTAGATTCTTATTGCGATAATCATTACTATGTTGGAATAAAAGATGGTTTTGTATCTTTATTTAAAGGAGTACCAGGGGGACCTTCTATTTTAGTGGAAAAAACAGATATTTCGACAGAAGTGTTGAAGGAAGAGGATAAAAATATTTTGGAAAAGGGGATTATAATTAAAGACAAGGAAGAATTTTTGAAAATAAAAGAAGGGTTAAGCAATTGATTTTTTAGAAGCTTTCTTTTAATATTTAAAAGAAGGCTTTTTGTTTTATTGGAGGAAATTTTATTTTTTCTGAAGAAATTATAGTTTAGGTGGTTTTATTATGGTAGTTTTGGGCATAGATCCTGGTATTGCTATATGTGGTTATGGAGTAATAAATGAGAAAGAGAAAATTGAGGTTATAGATTACGGTATTATAGAAACTAAAAGAGAAATTTCTAAACCCCAAAGGCTTAAAAGGGTTTTTGAAGGGTATTTGGAGTTGATAGAAAAGTTTAATCCTGACGCGATTGCGGTAGAGGAACTTTTTTTCAATAAAAATGCCAAAACGGCGATAACAGTAGGTGAGGCCCGTGGAGTAGCACTTCTTGCCGCTTCTTTAAAAGGTGTGGAAATTTATGAATATACTCCTCTTCAAATAAAACAGATGGTGGTAGGTTACGGAAGAGCAAAAAAGAATCAAATTCAGGAGATGACGAGGGTAATATTAAATCTCAAGGAATTGCCTAAGCCCGATGATGCAGCTGATGCCTTAGCCGTGGCTTTATGTCATCTTTTTTATAAAAATATTGAAAAACTATACGGGGTGTAAAAAATGTTTGAATACATTAAAGGTATACTAATAGAGGCAAAACCGAGTTATGCTATAGTAGAAACAAACGGCTTGGGTTATAAACTAAATATTTCTTATTTAACTTATGGAAAAATTAAAGGACTCATTAATAAAGAAATAATGCTTTATAGTTTGCTTGTAGTTAAAGAAGATGCCTTAGAAATTTATGGTTTTTGTGAAAGGGAAGAGAAAGAATTTTTTATAAAGCTAAATAAAGTTTCAGGGATTGGCCCTAAGCTTGCACTTTCTATACTGTCTTACTCGGATATAAATTTATTAAAAAGTGCAATAAATTCTGAAGATGTCAGCAAATTATCCTCAATTCCTGGAATAGGCAAAAAAACAGCTCAAAAAATGATATTGGAGTTAAAGGATAAAATTAAGTTTAGCGAAGAAGAAGGGAATTCGATTTATGAAGCAAGGGAAGTGTTGCTAACCTTGGGATTTAGTTTGGAAGAAATAAATAAGGCCTTTTTAAATATAGATAACACTAAAACAACTGAGGAAATAGTCAAGGAAGCCCTTAAGTTTTTTTCAAAATAGAGGTGGTTATATTTGAAGGAAAGAATAGTTACTCCTTTATTAAAAACTAATGAGGATGTGGATTTCGAAATTAATCTAAGGCCTAAAACCTTTGATGAATATATAGGTCAGGAAAGCGTAAAGGAAAACTTGAAGATATTTATAAAAGCTGCATTAATGAGGAGAGAACCGTTAGATCATGTATTATTGTATGGCCCACCAGGTTTAGGGAAGACAACCTTAGCTTTTATAATAGCTAAGGAAATGGGGGTTAATATTAGGATAACCTCCGGGCCAGCAATAGAAAGGCCTGGTGATTTGGCTGCAATCTTAACGGGATTGGGAGAAAGGGATATACTTTTTATAGATGAAATCCACAGGCTCCATCCTGCTGTTGAAGAGGTTTTGTATCCTGCAATGGAGGATTTTTGTTTGGATATTGTGATCGGCAAGGGGCCTGCTGCAAAATCTATAAGGCTTAACTTAAGGCCTTTTACTTTGATTGGAGCCACAACCAAAGTTGGTATGCTCACCTCACCTTTAAGGGAGAGGTTTGGAGTAAGATGCCACTTAGAATTTTATAAAAAAGAAGAATTAATGCTTATTATTAGCAGATCAGCAAGTATATTAGGGGTTAAGATAGAAAAAGAGGCCGCGGAGAAAATTGCGGAATGTTCTCGAGGGACGCCAAGGATAGCAAATCGCTTGCTGAGGCGAATAAGGGATTTTGCCCAGGTTAAAGCCAATGGTGTAATTACAAAGGAGGTTGCAGATGAAGGACTAAAACTTTTAAACGTGGATTCTAAAGGGCTTGATCAGGAGGATAGAAAACTTTTGATAACAATAATAGAAAGATTTAAAGGAGGGCCTGTAGGAATAGAGGCATTAGCTTCTGCATTAAATGAAGAGGTTTCAACAATTGAGGATGTCTATGAACCCTATCTTTTAAAGGAAGGTTTTATAATAAGGACATCGAGGGGAAGGATTGCTTCGGACAAGGCCTACGAGCATTTGGGCATTAAGAGGGATTGAAAAGGGGTGCAAAAGTGAAGAAACTTATTTATTTATTAATAATCTTATTGATGATTTCTTTTATGTTAGTAAATTTGCCGTTATACGGACAGGATATATCTGAAAAAAATATTAGAATAGGGCTTTATTTTGACAAAACAGCAAGACAAAATTATTTTCTGAGTTCTTCCTCGGGGTTTAATCTATTTCAAAAAGAAAACAATGATTTCAAAATAATTGCAGAAATAGATTATGTTAATATTGAAGCGGCTTTGCAAAATGGGAAATTGGTATTTTTAAATTCAAAACAATTTATTCCTAATCTTAATTTTGCATTATCTTTTGAAAAGCCTGTATATATAGCTTCAAAATCTGAATTTATTTCAATTGAAGGTAAGCGTTATAGAGGGTATATTGGTTTTCTACCTGATTTTTCTCAAAAAGGCATGACGGTAATAAACGAGCTAAAACTTGAAGAATACCTTTATGGAGTAGTGCCCCTTGAAATGCCTCCTTCATGGCCGATGGAAGCTTTAAAAGCGCAGGCGGTAGCAGCAAGAACTTATGCGGTCTACAATTTGAATAAATGGGGAAAATACGGTTTTGACTTGACTTCTACTACTTTAGATCAGGTATATGGTGGGGTTGATTGCGAAAATCCAAGGACTACCCAAGCGGTAGACTTAACCCAAGGCGAGCTCTTATACTATCAGGATAGGCCTATCTTGGCTTATTTTCACTCCAATAGCGGGGGATTTATAGAAAATTTCAGCGAATGGTATTTTCAAGATCTACCTTATCTTAAGGCAAAAGAAGATACCTTTTCAGCTGAGGCGCCTGATTTAACATGGGAGAAAAATTTATCCTTTGAAGAATTGGAAAGTATCCTAAAATCGGCAGGTTTTGATTTGGGTAATGTAATAGATTTTATAGTAGTAGAAAAAAGCAGTACTGGACGGGTAAAAAAGGTTTTAATAAGGGGGACAAAAGGAGAGAAAACCTTTACAGCTAATGAAATTCGCAATCTGCTTTCGCTAAAAAGCACGCTATTTGAAGTCGATGCTAAAAAACCGGTTTATGTTGTAAGTAAAAGCGGGAATTTTAGTTTAATAAGTTTTTCAGGACCTATTTTTATAGAGTCAAGGTTTGGGAAAAACCATTTTACTTCTTTTTCGAATATTTTTATGATCGGCAGGGATGCTATAAAGAAGGTAGATATTTCATCGGGGATAAAGATTATCGGCAGAGGATGGGGTCATGGAATAGGGATGAGTCAATGGGGAGCAAAGATAATGGCTGAAAAGGGCTACAATTACAAGGATATTCTTTCGTTTTATTACAGCAATGTAGACATAAGGAGATGAAGATTAATTATGGATATTAGGGAGTTTTATTACGAATTACCATCCGAACTTATTGCTCAAGAACCCTTAAAGGAAAGGGACAAATCAAGGCTTCTTGTTTTAAAAAGAGAAACTGGCGAAATGGAGCATAAAATTTTTTACGAGATAGTGGATTACTTTGAAAAAGGGGATTGTCTTGTATTAAATAATTCTAAAGTAATACCAGCGAGATTAATAGGTGAAAGGGAAGATACTAAAGGTGCCATTGAATTTGTACTTTTAAATAGGGTAAAAGAAAATATATGGGAGGTTCTTGTAAAGCCTGGCAGAAGGGCAAAATTGGGGAGTGTGTTTGTGTTTGGGAAGGGTTTATTAAAGGCTAAGGTATTGGAGTATACTGAAGCTGGAGGCAGATTTGTAGAGTTTTCCTATGAAGGGATATTTGAAGAAATATTAGATAAATTAGGAGAAATGCCTATACCCCCGTATATAAAAAAGAAACTTGAAGATAAAGATAGATATCAAACCGTTTATGCAACATGTCCAGGTTCAGCCGCAGCCCCTACTGCAGGTCTTCATTTTACCAATGAACTGTTGGAAAAAATAAGGGGGAAGGGTGTTAAAATCGTTTATATAACCCTTCATGTTGGGCTCGGTACTTTTAGGCCTGTAAAGGTAAAAGAAATAGAAAAACACAAAATGCATGCCGAATACTATGAAATTCCAGAGGAAACAGCAAATATCATCAATGCAACAAAAGAGGAAGGGAAGAGGCTGTTTGCAGTTGGTACCACAACCACCAGAACCCTCGAAACAGTAAGTAGCCCTGAAGGATTTGTTACTGCAAAAAAAGGTTTTACCGATTTATTCATTTATCCCGGATATAAGTTTAAAACAGTTGATGCTTTAATCACTAATTTTCATCTACCCGAATCCACTTTAATAATGTTGGTTTGTGCTTTTGCGGGAAGGGAGAAAGTAATGAAAGCATACGAAGAAGCAGTAAAAAGAAGGTATAGGTTTTTCTCCTTTGGAGATGCAATGCTGATAATATAATTAACCATAGAGAGGAGAAAATGAATGAGAAAAAAGATTGTTAATTTTATTGTAAAAAGTGTTTTTTTGCTTGAATCCTTGTTGGCAATTTTTATAATTTTTGGAGTAATGGTAGGTTCGATAGATCTTTTTCGTTATTTTAAGATGATATACATTACCCCGCCATTACAAACTTTCTCACTTTTGCAAACTTTTTTAGGCCATACTTTGCTTTTGGTTGTAGGGTTGGAGCTTGTAATAATGCTTGTAAGGCATACTCCATCAGGCGTTATTGAAGTGCTTTTATATGCTACTGCAAGAAAGATAATAATTGAAGCAAAGTCGATGTGGGAAATTTTTTTAGGAATAATAGCTATAGGTGCTCTTTTTGCCATTAATAGGATTTTTCATCCTGGAAAGACTTTTTCTCAGGAAGGTGTGTTGGTAAATTCTGCTATGCCTGTAGAAGAGGTAAATAAATTAGCTAAGGTAAACATTCCTAAGGATTTAGGAAATACTATAGGAGGTGTGATTTTTAACCTCGCAAAAGCGGAAGGTAAGGAAATTAAAGAAAAGGATGTTTATTATGTTAATGATGCAGAGATAACCATCGTTTCAATGGAAGAAAACCTTATAAAAAATATTTTAATCAGAAAAGTAAAGGACGGGGAAGATTAGTGAAATTTGAATTAATAAAGGTTTCAGAAAATACAAAAGCAAGAAGAGGAAAAATTATTACGAGCCATGGAGAAATCGATACACCTGTTTTTATGCCTGTAGGAACACAAGCCACGGTTAAGACTATGGCCCCTGATGAATTGGAAAGTATAGGAGCAAAAATTATATTAAGCAATACCTATCATTTGTATTTAAGGCCGGGGCATAAACTTATAGAAGAGGCCGGAGGCCTTCATAAATTTATGAATTGGAAGGGTTCTATATTAACCGACAGTGGAGGCTATCAGGTATTCAGCTTGGGAGAATTGAGGGAGATAAGAGAAGAAGGGGTAACTTTTAGATCACATATCGATGGTTCTATTCATTTCATATCGCCGGAGATATCTATAGAAATTCAGAATTCCTTGGGCTCAGATATAATAATGTGCTTTGATGAGTGCATACCGTACCCTTCAACCTACGAATACGTGAAAAACTCTGTAGAAAGGACGACAAGATGGGCTATTAGGTGCAGAGAACATCACAAGAGAAGCGATCAGGCACTTTTCGGTATTGTACAGGGAGGGTTATTTGAGGAATTAAGGAAAAAAAGCGCAGAAGATTTAAAAAGTATAGATTTCGAAGGATATGCAGTCGGCGGTTTGAGCGTGGGTGAGCCAAAACAGGAAATGTATAAAGTATTGGATTATACAGTGCCCCTATTACCGGAAAATAAACCTCGTTATTTAATGGGTGTGGGATCTCCTGATGCAATTTTTGAAGGAGTAATAAGGGGCATTGATATGTTCGACTGCGTACTTCCTACAAGAATAGCAAGGCACGGGACGGTATTTACAAAAAGAGGAAAACTTGTAGTGCGAAATGCGGTTTATGCCAAAGATTTTTCTCCCCTTGACCCTGAATGCGACTGTTATGTCTGTAAAAACTATACAAGGGCTTATATAAGACACTTAATAAATGCTGGAGAGATTTTAGGTCTTAGGTTAACAACCATGCACAACCTATATTTTCTTTTGAGGCTTATGGAGGATATAAGAAAGGCAATTGAAGGCGGTTATCTTTTAGAACTCAAAGAGGAATTCTTTAAGAAGTTTGGTTATGTGGTTTGAAACAAAAAAAGGATTTTTTAAAATTTTATCGAATTAACTAATATGCAATTTTTAAAAGTAATGGGAAGGGTGTGGTTTTAGATTGAACACTGCAGTCTTTTTACAGCAATTTGGTCCTTTGATTCTAATTTTTGCTATTTTTTACTTCCTGCTAATAAGGCCTCAGCAAAAAAGGGACAGAGAAAGGAAAATGATGCTTGAAAATTTAAGAGAAGGTGATGATGTAATAACAATTGGTGGCATTTACGGAAGAATTCTGAATATAAAGGATGATGTTATCACACTTGAAGTCGGAGACAAACTGAAGATAAAAGTTACCCGATCTGCTATAGGAACTGTTCTTAAAAAAGCTGATAAAGGAGATACAAAAGATAAATCCTGATTTTGGAATACTGTCTCCCTTTCTCAAATATATATTTATTGAGGAAGGGAGGTTCTTATTTAATGAAAGTTACCATAAAAAAGGGGCCTGTAGTTGAATTAAATAGAGTGTTTTTAGGAGTGTTATGGGCATTTTTATTGACATTCTTTTTGCTTCTTATACTCAGTGTGTTTATATATTTTTCATCTTTTCCTGAAGATTTAATCTCAAAATCCATCGTCATTGTAATCGCGTTTTCTATTGCTGTTTCTTCTTTTTTAGTATCAAGAAATATAGAAGCTAATGGTTGGCTCAACGGAGGCTTAATAGGGTTAATATATTCCTTAATGCTTTTAATGGTGAAAATAGTATTTTTAAAAGAAGGTTTTGCTTTTGCTTCTCTTATCGATGTTGTTTTCGGATTTTTAATAGGGGCAATTTCAGGAGCTATAGGTGTGAATTTATAAACCCTTTTCACAAAAAAATTTTTGTGTTATAATTCATTTGCGCATAAGATAAAAAAATGCGTATACTATTAATGAGGCGGAGGGATATTTGATGAAACACATAATCATGGTACATAAAGGCAATCTGTGCGATAATTTAGAAAAAAAGGGTTGCGGAGAATGCCAGGCTTCATGCCAATCTGCTTGTAAGACATCTTGTACAGTTGCCAATCAAGTTTGTGAAAATGAAAAAGTTAAGTAAAAGGCCTATCAAAGGCCTTTTAATCTTTTTAAGAGATGTGTTGTTTATTGACAATATTCTTTTTGAAGGGATATAATTAATTTGTTATGCAACCTATTAGGGATTGGAGGAGAATTTTAATGGGTTTTAGGACAAAAAGTTTATTAAAAATCGCACTTATTTTTATTTTAGCTGCTTTTTTAGCATTTTCCTTACTTTATGGTATTAAAATTGGGCCATATAAACAAGAACCGCTAGCAAAATCTATTAAACTTGGTTTGGATTTGCAGGGCGGTGTTTATGTTTTATTAGAAGCAGAGCCCAAACCGGGGCAGGAATTAACGGAAGAAAAGATGAACAGTGCTGTTGAAGTTATTAGAAAAAGAGTGGACCAATTGGGTGTTGCTGAGCCTTTGATAACAAGACAGGGCAGTAACAGAATCAGAGTTGAATTACCGGGTGTCAAAGATTCTCAAAAAGCCCTTGAAATAATTGGTAAAACCGCTTCCCTTCGCTTTGTTGGGCCTGATGGCACGCTGATATTAACGGGTGACAATGTTAGGGATGCACGGGCTATTTATGGACAGGCAAATGAGCCCATGGTAAGTTTAAAATTGGACGATGAAGGTGCAAAAAAATTTGCCGAAGCTACTAAAAAATATTTAAATCAGCCAATAGCAATTCTATTAGATGAAGAAATAATATCTGCGCCTGTAGTAAGGGCAGTAATTACAAATGGTGAAGCAGTAATTGAAGGATTAGAAAGTATAGACAAAGCTGCAGAACTTGCAGCATTGATTAGAGGCGGTGCTTTACCTGTTGATTTGGTCCAAAGAGAAGTAAGAACAGTAGGTCCCACCTTAGGTGCAGATTCTCTTGCAAAAAGCATTGCTGCAGGGAAAATAGGGGTAATATTGGTTATTTTATTTATGATTTTATATTATCGGATTCCTGGGTTAGTGGCAGATATTGCCTTAATGATATATGTAATGTTGGTTTTAGCTATTTTTATCGCTATAGGGGCGACTTTGACACTTCCGGGTATTGCGGGATTTATCCTCTCAATAGGTATGGCGGTAGATGCAAATGTATTAATTTTTGAAAGGTTTAAAGAAGAACTTAGAAATGGTAAAACATTGCGTTCAGCCCTTGATGCAGGGTTTAACCGTGCTATGCTAACAATTTTAGACTCAAATATTACTACAATAATAGCTGCTGTTGTACTTTTTTACTTCGGCAGTGGTTCTATTAAGGGGTTTGCGGTAACGCTGATTATAGGTATATTAACAAGTATGTTTACTGCAATTGTTGTGACAAGGATGCTTCTATCAAACATTATCTCTTCAAGGCTGTTTGTCAATAAAAAATTATTTAGTGCATAAGAGGTGAATAAAAGTGAAAACATATAAAATAATGGAACGGAAAATTATTTGGTTTTCTATATCCCTTGCAATTATTTTTGCTGGATTGATCTCAATAGCTGTTCACGGTTTAAATTGGGGTATAGATTTTACGGGGGGAACAATTTTACATTATAGCGTAGGCCAAAGCTATGAATTGACTGATATAAGAAAAACTATGACAGACTTAAATATTAAGGATTTTGAGGCAAAAAAAGCAGGAGATGAGGGTGATGAATTAATTATAAGGACTGTAGTACTCACAAAAGATGAACAGGCGAAAATTACAGAAAGTTTAAAAGGCAAGTTTCCAAAATTAGAATTGATCAGAGCGGAAAAGGTTGATGCGGTTATTGGGAGTGAATTAAGAAGGCAAGCTATAATAGCTTTAATCATAGCAAACCTTTTGATGTTGGTTTATATTTCTTTTCGTTTCGAGCTGAAATCTGGTATTGCAGCGGTTCTGGCATTGTTACACGATGTACTTATTGTAATAAGCTGGTATGCCATTTTCAATGTTCCTGTTGATAGCTCTATTATAGCGGTGATTTTGACGGTTGTAGGTTATTCTATAAACGATACTATTGTAGTGTTTGATAGGATAAGAGAAAACATGAAAACCATGAGAAAGATATCATTTAATGAAATTGCAAATTTGAGCATTGTCCAAACCTTAACAAGGTCTATTAATACATCCTTAACTACACTTCTAACTATAATAGCATTAAACCTTTTTGGAGGAGAAACCATAAAAGATTTTACTATGGCGTTAATTATAGGTATTGTTAGCGGAACCTATTCTTCAATATTTATTGCAAGTCCCCTTTGGTCAATGTGGAGGAAGGGCACAAAAACCGCTTAAAGCTTAAAAAGGAGGAAATATTATGTTAAAAGATCTTTTTACTACAGGGCTTTATGCGGGTATTGGGCTTGTTGCCCTTACCAAGGAAAAGGCAGAGGAAATAATCCAAGAATTGGTTAAAAAAGGGGAAGTGTCAAAGGAAGAGGGTAAAGATCTTTTAAAAAATCTAGTAGACAAAATCGATCAGGAAAAAAGAAGATTTCAACAAAAAATAGATGAACAAATAGAATTGGCTATAAAAAATATGAATCTTGTAAGGAAGCAAGAGATGGATGAATTAAAATTAAAAATAGAAGAGCTTGAAAGGAAAATAGAAGAATTGAAAAAAGAGGCTTAAAAAGCCTCTTTTTTTTATGATTTTTTTGTTAATCGGATAAGATATGAGGAAAAATATTTACAAGGAGGGATTAAAAATGAAAAGGTATTCCCAAATAGTGGTTCACGATGGTAATAAAAATCTAATAGATATTTTAGATATTTCTGTTTTATCTACCTTTGCAGGATTTCCTATACATGTGCATGCAGAAGGGTTTCGGGGAACAGGAAAAACTACTATCATGAGGGCTTACAAAAGTGTTCTTCCATTTATTGAAAGGATAAAAGGATGTGAATTTAATTGCGATCCTCAAGCACCACACTGTCCAAAACATAAAGATTTAACTTTTGAAGAAATATTAGAAATTGGTATTGAAAAAATAAGAATGCCCTTTTTAGAAATATCAGCTTCTGCAAAAAAGGGCACTGTAATCGGAAGCATTGACCTTGAAAAATTAATGTCAAAAGATGATCCAAAAGCAGCTCTACTATTAGGGACAATTCCAAAGGCAAACAGGGGTATAATTTTTATCGATGAAATAAACAGGCTTGCCGATATTTCTCCCGAGATAGCCGATGTATTATTGGATGTTATGGGGACAAAACCCGGAAGAATTCAAATTGAAGAAGTAGGTCTTCCCACAATAGAAATACCGATAAATGTGACGATTTGGGCTGCTTCCAATCCTGATGAAGAACCAGGCCCTTTAGAGGAAGTGCGCAAGCAGCTTTCTGATAGGTTTGATTTTGTAGTTTACGTGGAAAAACCTCATTCTAAAGATGTGGTAAGAACAATTTTAGAAGGTAGTAATAAAGAAGATAAATTATCTGAAAAAATAAAAAAGGATTTATATATAGAGTCAAAACAACGATTAGGAAAATTTCAAATTCCTGAAGAGATAAAAGATGTTTTAGCTTTATGTTATATAAATTTCAGCCTTGAAAGCATTAGGGGACTTGAATCTATCCTAAACGGTTTAAAAATGCTTTCTGCGTTGTACAACAGGAGCGTAAATACTAAAGATGTTTCTTTCCTAGCACAATGTGCTTTAAAACACAGAACCGATGAAAAAAATCTTTTTGAAATAATTAAGTTTATAGAAAATACCCTTATGTCAAACAGGATAAAATATGGAGAATATGAAAATAATATGATTCAAAAAAGGAAAATTGAGGAAATGGATAATGCAAATAAAAATAACACAAATAAAAATAATCGGAGTCCATTTTTTGACAAATTTAAGTTTATGAGATGGTCTATTTTTTCCAATAAATCAAACTCAAAAGAAAAGACATTAGATCCCCTAAATGTGGAAATAAAAGCACCTCCGCAAAAAGCAAAAAGCATAATAGAACTTAAAGAAAAAGATTTGATAAAAAGTGAGGAGGAACTGAGGTGAATCCTCTTACTTTTAAGTTAAAAACAGAATTTGAGAAAGGGCGTGGAGTTAGAATTGGAGAAACCTGCTGTGCCAGCAAAAAAGTACATGTAATATCTCCTGATAAACCAGAGATTATTAAAGTAATAAAAAATCAAGATGCAGGCATGGTATTTTATGGAAGAGAAAAAGAAGGAGAAGTTATACATTTAGATATTTTCCACGAAGTAAAGGAAGTGGATGTAAAAGGCCTTGCTAAGGACCTTATTGATCATTTAAAAATGGTGGAAAAAGAAGAAATATTAAATTATATTGATATACAGACGGGTACCGGTGGAGGAAGGCTTACAGGGAGTTTAGAATTTGGACAAACGGAGAGTTTGAAAAAAAATCACTTGAATCATGTACACTTAGCCTTAATGTTAAAGGATGAAGAATTAAATTTATTAATTGATATAGTAAAAGGAGTCGAGGATCATTTGCAAAAGAACAATGTAGGACTCAGAAAGATAGAAAAAATTTTCAGTGAAGTTGGGAATACGCCAGTGGATCTTTCACCATATATGTCAATTTCCGATTCTTTTTTAAAAGGAGAGGGTAAAAAAGGTGTATATAACAGGAAAAACTTTGAGAATGCAGTTGATTTAATGGAATATTTATGGAGTTTAAAGGAATTGGAGGAAATTCTTGATAGTTTGAGCCAAAAGGGAGAAAATATAAATTTTCTTAAAAGGAAATATTCGGATTTTGAATCTATTTTAGAAAAATTGTATGAAAAAAATTTTTTAGAAAAAAAAGAAGGGAAAATTGTACTAAACAATAATGGAGAAGAGTTTAAAAAGTTTATAAAAGGAAATTATAAGGAGTTGGAATTAATATTAAAAAGACTCATAAAAAACATAAAAATAACTCGAAGTGGCGCCTCTTCAAAAGAACGTAGGGAAATTCATTCAAAGGGCGTACCTTTTTTGACAAAAATAAATAATAAAGAATGGATGGAAGAAATAGATATACCAGAAACTTTTAAAAACGCCATTGTAAGAAGTTTTTATGAAAAGGAGAATTTTTATATCAAAAAAGAAGACATAGTATTAAATAAAAGGTTAGGGGAAAAGGAACAGGATATTTGCTTAATAATAGATGCAAGCGCAAGTATGAACGGAAGCCGGTTGAGGAGTGCAAAATTTCTTGCCAAGCATATTTTATTAAATGCAAAAAAGAGGGTAGCGGTACTTGCTTTCCAAGATAAAGAGGTAAAATTATTTGTTCCATATACCAAAAATTTTACAAGCCTCGATAGTGGAGTATCGAGCATTGTTTCATCAGGGCTTACGCCTCTTGCACTTGCAATAGAAAAGGGTTTTGAATACATGACTGCAAAAAAATTAAAAAATCCTTTAATGATTTTGATTACCGATGGTATTCCTACCGTGCCCTTATGGACAAATGATCCTTTAAAAGACGCAATAAAAGCGGCTGAAAAAATTTCAAGAAGGAAAATAGATTTTTTCTGCATAGGACTTCAGCCTAATAAAGACTGCCTTTCAAAAATATCTAAGGCTGCCAAAGGAAAACTTTACGTTGTTGAAGAGTTAAGAAAAGATGCCCTCTTATATGCTTTGATAAAAAGTGGAAAAATACTCAGATAATCTTCAATAAAAACCTGCCGTAGGGCGGGTTTTTATTGATATAATACATTTATTGAATTATAATATTATTGTTTAAAGCTTGTGGAGGAAAGAGTATGATAGATGGAAATTATCTATGGGATATACGACCGGAGGATTTAGAAATAGATGAAAATATAGATTTACATCCAGTATTGTTAAAGATTTTGTTAAAGAGGGGTATCAAGGAGAAAGAAAATATAAAAAAATTTATTGAGCCCAAATACAGTGATTTATATAATCCTTTACTTTTGAAGGACATGGATAAAGCTATAGAAAGAATAAATAAGGCTATCTTAAATAGAGAAAAAATAACAATTTTCGGTGATTATGACGTTGATGGGATAACCGGTACCGCAATTTTATACAGGGGTTTATTAGAAAAAGGTGCTTTTATCGATTACTACATACCTATAAGGCAAGAAGAAGGCTATGGATTAAACATTAATGCTGTTGAAAAATTATCGCAAAAGGGTACAAAACTGATAATTACGGTGGATAATGGGATTGCTTGTTTTGCTGAAATAAAAAGGGCTTTGGATTTGGGTTTGGATGTGGTGGTATTTGACCACCATGAACCTCATGATGAGCTCCCACCAGCAATTGCAGTAGTAGACCCCAAAAGACCCGACTCGGATTATCCTTTTAAGGAGCTTTCTGGAGTTGGAGTGGCTTTTAAATTTTTGCAAGCTTATTTAGGCCATCAGCAGGCTTTAAAATATTTAGACCTTACTGCTGTAGGTACCATTGCCGATTTAGTGCCTTTGCATGATGAAAATAGAGTCATTGTTAAACTTGGCCTTGAAGCTTTGAAAAAAACGGAAAATAAGGGATTAAGATCTTTATTTTCTATCTCAGGTTGCTCTTTAGCAAAGATAGATGCTGAAAAAATAAGTTTTATTATTGCACCGAGGTTAAATGCGGCAGGGCGAATGGCAGATGCTACACTTGCGGTAGAGCTTTTAACAACGGAAGATGAGGAAAGGGCAAAGATTTTGGCAAAAGAGTTAGATAACCACAATAGATTAAGGCAGTCTATAGAAAATAAGATTTATAAAGAAGTAGAAGAGAACATTCAAAGAGATGAAAGCAATAAAGAAAATTCTGTAATAGTTGTGGCAGGACAAAATTGGCATGAAGGAGTCATAGGTATAGTAGCATCAAAAATTACTCAAAATTATTATAAACCTGCTATTATTATTTCAAAGGAAGAAAGCTATAGTAAAGGATCTGCGAGGAGCATACCCGGTTTCAATATTTTTGAAGCTTTAAATAAAATATCTTATCTTTTTGAAAAATTTGGAGGGCACGAACAGGCTGCCGGTTTTACAATAAAAAATGAAAATATTGATTTACTGAAAGCAAAGATTAATGAAATAGCCGAGGAAATGAAAATTAAAGAGCATATCCCCACTTTAAACATAGATTTAGAATTAAAAGGGAGCGAAATAGATTTAAATTTAGCAAAAGAATTAAGTTTGTTAGAACCTTTTGGTTTTGGGAATCCAAAACCTGTTTTTACCTGTAAAAACCTTTCTGTAAAAAGTATCAAATCCGTAGGTAATGGAGAAAAACATTTAAAAATAGAATTTGTCAAAAAAAATAAGAAATTTACTGCTATCGGTTTTAACTACGGAGACTACAGAGAAAAACTCTTGATGGCACCACTGCTTGATGTTGCTTTTTACCTTGAAGTAAATGAATGGGAAGGTAAAGAGGAACTCCAGATGAATATAAAAGACGTAAAAATTCCGTATTTAAAAGACTCCCTTTTAAAAAGGGTTGAAATAGAATACTATAAAGAATTTTTTAGTTTAGATTTTAAGAAACTGTATACCAAAATATCAAATAAAGAAATTTTTTGTGAAAAACTCCAATTATTAATGCCAAAAAATAAAAGAAAATTTATTAATGAACTTTCAAAGAGTCAAAAGGTATTTATACACTTTCATACCCCTTATCAGGCTTGGAGGTTTTTAGATTATTACATAAAGAAAGAAAATAAAATCGACGAGTTAATTATTTGTTTTAATATAAAAAATCATATTGAAAATTTCAATAGAAAGGACAAAAGCATTGTTATAAATATTAATCCTTTTTTTGATGGGGAAGTGGTAACACAGAATTTATTAAATAATGTCGATTTAATTGTTATTTATGATCCTCCTTTTACAATGGAACAGTTCAGCAGTGAAATAATTATTGCAGATAAAATTCCAGTTTATATTATTTTCAATAAGGAAGATTTAAGATATAATTATATGGTTCTTGAAAATATTTTAATTAAAGAGAAGAATGTTTTAATAAATTTTATTAATTATTGCAGGGAGAGTTTTATGAAAGCAAATTCGGATATTTATAAAGAACCTTTAAGCTCAATTTTGGGAAACCTTAATAATAGACTGGGTAGTAAAATAGAGTTGCCTTTAGTTTTTTGCATGTTGCATATTCTGAGAAAATCAAAATTAATAGATTTTGCTGTTAAGAAGGATGTACTACTTATCCGTAACATTGATTTAAAAGAGAAAATCGTTGATTTAGAGGGCCTTGAAATCCTGAAAGATTTGTTAAAGTTAAAAAAAGGTTTAATTGGTTTTTATAATAATTTTAATATAATAAAAAATTTTAAATGAATCTAAGGGGGCGATTATAATGACACCGGAACAGTTGAAGGAAAAAATAAGGATTATTATGGATTTTCCTAAAAAAGGAATAAGTTTCAAAGATATTACAACACTACTTAAGGATGGAGAAGCTTTTAAAGCAGCTATTAAAGGGTTAGCAGAACTTGTAAAGGATAAGGAATTTGATTTAGTGGCAGGTCCTGAAGCGAGAGGATTTATAATTGGCGCGCCCTTGGCTTATGAATTGGGGAAAGGTTTTATTCCTGCAAGAAAGAAAGGAAAACTTCCAGGTGAAACAATAAAAGCAGAATATAAACTCGAATACGGTACGGATATTCTTGAGATGCATAAAGATGCAATCTTTAATGGACAAAAGGTATTGGTTGTAGATGATTTATTGGCAACAGGGGGAACTATTTTTACAACAATAGAGTTAGTAGAGAAATTAGGTGGTAAAGTTGTGGGTGTGGCCTTTTTAATTGAACTTACAGAGCTGAATGGAAGAGAAAATCTAAGAGGCTATGAGGTATTTTCTTTGATAAAATATTAAATATTAAAAATTTTAATTGTTCATGGAATCTTAAGGGGTGGATATTATGACAACTATAGAAAAACTCGAAAACAAAATACGTTCTTACAACCCTCAAGCCGATTTAAAGCTTATAGAGGATGCGTATTATTTTGCCAAAAAAGCCCATGATGGCCAGCACAGGGCATCAGGAGAGCTTTTTATTTTCCACCCCTTGGAAGTTGCTATGATTTTGGCCGATTTAGAATTGGATACTGCAACAATTGCGGCAGGGCTATTGCACGATGTGGTTGAAGATACACAATACAGCATCGAGGATATTGAAAAAAATTTTGGCTCCGAAATAGCCCTGTTGGTGGACGGTGTTACAAAGCTCGGCAAATTAGAGTTCAAGTCAAAGGAAGAGCAGCAGGCTGAGAATTTGAGAAAAATGCTGCTCGCAATGGCAAAGGATATAAGAATAATTTTGATTAAATTAGCAGATAGGCTCCATAATATGCGCACTTTGAAATCTATGCCTGTAGAAAAACAAAAGGAGAAGGCAATCGAAACCTTAGAAATATTTGCACCTTTAGCGCACAGGTTGGGCATCTCAAAAATAAAATGGGAGCTTGAAGATTTGGCTTTTAGGTACCTTGAACCCGAGCATTATTACGATCTTGTTGATAAAGTTGCAAAAAAAAGAAGAGAGCGCGAAGAACATATAAATGAAATGATAACTATTCTGAAGCAAAAATTAGAATCAGCAGGGATAAAAGCTGATATCCAAGGGAGGCCAAAGCATTTTTACAGCATATACAAAAAAATGAAAGAACAAAATAAAACCTTTGATCAAATATATGATCTAACTGCAGTCAGGGTTATTGTTGATACTGTAAGGGATTGCTATGCTGCTTTAGGAGTTGTTCATACATTATGGAAACCTATACCTGGGAGATTTAAAGATTATATTGCTATGCCCAAACCCAATATGTATCAGTCGCTTCACACTACAGTTATTGATTCAAAGGGTGAGCCATTAGAGATACAGATTAGAACTTACGAAATGCATAAAACTGCAGAATACGGTATTGCAGCTCACTGGCGCTATAAAGAAGGAAACAAGGTAGACGAATTTGACAAGAAACTCTCTTGGCTTAGGGAAATATTGGACTGGCAAAGAGATTTAAAAGATGCCAAGGAGTTTATGGAATCATTAAAATTGGATCTTTTTACTGATGAAGTATACGTTTTTACTCCTAAAGGTGATGTTATAAATCTTCCAGCAGGTTCATGTCCTATAGACTTTGCATATCGGATACACACAGATGTGGGAAACCGTTGCATAGGTGCAAAAGTAAACGGTAAAATGGTACCCTTAGATTATAAACTTTCAAATGGTGATATTGTAGAAATAATTACCTCTTCACACAGCAGTGGGCCAAGCTGGGATTGGCTGAAATTTGTAAAATCCACTCAGGCAAAAAGTAAAATAAAACAATGGTTTAAAAAAGAAAGAAGAGAAGAAAACATAGTAAAAGGAAAAGAGCTTTTAGAAAAAGAGGCAAAAAGGCAAGGGTATGATTTTTACCAGATTATAAAACACGACTTTTTAGAAGGTTTTTTGAAAAAACTAAGCATGCAGAGTATTGAAGACTTGTATGCAGCAGTTGGTTTTGGTGGGATATCTCCTACTCAGGCCTTTCAGAAGATATTAGATGAATATAAAAAAACAATTAAAAGTGAAAAATTAGTTATTGAGGATAAGGTAGTTCAAAAATCTAAAAAACAAGTTGTCTCAAAAGAAGCTGTAAAAGTAGAAGGAATTGATAATATTCTTGTAAAATTTTCACGATGCTGCAATCCAGTACCTGGAGATAAGATAGTAGGTTACATTACAAGAGGCAGGGGTGTCTCAATACACAGGTATGATTGTCCCAATGTTCAAAATAATCTTTACAAAGAAAGACTTATTGAAGTAAAATGGGACACTTTCAAAGAAAATTCATATCCTGTTGAAATAGAAGCATCTGCCTATGATAGGCCCGGCGTCCTTTCGGAAGTAATTAATCTCATTGGAGATATGAAGACTACTATTGACGCCGTAAATGCGAGGGCTACAAAAAATGGCATTGCAATTATTGATCTTGTCCTTGAAATAAAAGACAAGCAACACCTTGAAAATGTTATTCAAAAGTTAAAAAGGATAAATGGAGTATTTGAAGTAAAAAGGGTTATGAATCAATAGAAGGGAGAAATAAGATGAGGGCAGTGGTTCAAAGGGTATCCAAGGCAATGGTTGAAGTAGAGGGTGAGATTATTTCCTCTATTAATAAAGGCATATTGGTTTTCTTGGGAGTTGGAGAAGAAGATACTATTGATGATGCTAAGTATATGGCTGAGAAAGTAACAAATCTTAGAATTTTTGAAGATGAAAATGGTAAGATGAACCTTTCTGTACTTGATGTGGATGGAGAAATTTTAGTGGTTTCTCAATTTACTTTATACGGTGATGTAAGAAAAGGGAAAAGGCCGAGTTTTACAATGGCTGCTGGCCACGAAAAAGCCGTAAATTTATACGAAGAATTCGTAAAATTATGCAGGGAAAAAACTGAAAAAGTAACTACAGGACAATTTCAGGCTCATATGATAGTAAAATTAGAAAATGATGGCCCTGTAACTATTCTTTTAGATTCTAAGAAGACTTTTTGAAAATTTTGGGAGGAAGCAACAATGTATTTGGAAACGCTTCAAGTAGGTTCACTTTTGGCAAATTGTTATATAATAGGTTGTGAAAAAACAAATAAAGCAGCTTGTATTGATCCCGGTGGAAATCCGGAGAAAATATTAAATGTGATATATAATAAAAACCTTACCTTGACTCATATTATATTAACTCACGGTCATTGCGATCATATTGAAGGTGCTGATTTTTTGAGGGAAAGAACCAATGCTCTCCTTTTAATTCACGAATTGGATAAAGATATGATACTAAACCCCGAAAAAAATCTATCAATATTTTTGGGTAGAGGATTCAGCTTAAAAGAAGCGGATATTTTCTTAAAGGATGGAGACAATATTTATGTAGGAGAATTAAAATTAGAGGTACTGCACACGCCAGGGCACACTAAGGGTAGTATTTCTATAAAGGTGGAGGACATGTTATTTACTGGAGACACATTATTTGCAGGTTCCATAGGGAGAACAGATTTTCCCGGGGGGTCTTACAGTACCCTTAAAAAATCAATAATGGAGAAAATCCTTCCCTTGGGTGATGAAGTAAAAATTTTACCAGGTCATGGATTATCTTCTACTATTGGTGAAGAAAGGATGACAAACCCCTTTCTAAGATAGGTTCCCTTAGTATTTTGGGAAACGGAGGGGTGCTTACGAAAAGAAAAAAAAGCACTATTAAACTTTATTCTCACGAGGAAGACTTTTCAGAAATAGCAGAGCTTTTTGAAGAAGGACTTAATGATGAAGAAATTGCTAAAGACATTAAAATGGATGTAAGTGTAGTGAAAAAACTTAGAGAAAAATTTGAAGAAGATGGAGATTTAGAGAAGAATCCTTTTACAAATATTCACAACAAGAAATAGACTCGAGGGATTAATCCTCGAGTCTTATTTTTGAAATTAATTAGGTTTTTTGCCAACTTTGACGGTTACATATAATTGTTTGCCATCTCTCAATATCAATAGGGCTAATATGTCATTTACTTTGGAGTTTTTAATAATATTTGCTACATCATTTGCATTTTTTACAGTTTTGTTATTTATTTGCAGTATTATGTCACCTTCTTTTAAACCTGCTGCAGAAGCAGGGCTTCCAGGCTGAACGTAGCTAATCAATGCACCATTGGTGTTTTTTAAATTAAAATAATTTGCTAAATCTTGAGTAATATCCTGCAAACCTACTCCTATATATGGACGCGTGATGCCACCTTTTTTGAGCTCATCTAACACCCCTTTTACTGTGTTTATTGGTATCGCAAAACCTATGCCTTGGGCTTCAGCATTTATTGCAGTATTAATTCCTATAACTTCTCCGTTCAAGGATATTAATGGACCTCCGCTGTTACCTGGGTTTATAGCTGCATCTGTTTGAATAAGGTTAGTATAGACCCTTTGTTTACCAGACTTATCGGAGATTGTAATGGGACGTCCTTTGGCGCTGATAACCCCAACTGTAACTGTATGGTCTAACCTGTAAGGATTTCCTATTGCAATAACCCAATCTCCAACCCTCATTTTATCTGAGTCACCCATGGTTATATAAGGTAGAGGCTTTGTAGAATTAATTTTTAGTACGGCCAAATCAAGGTCAAAATCTTTCCCTACAATTTGTGCTTTAAAAGGTTTATCATAGCCTTTTACTGTTACGGAAACTTCGGTAGCACCAGATATTACGTGTTCATTTGTTAAAATGTATCCGTCAGGACTAATTATAAATCCCGAACCTATACTTTTACTAACATTGGGTGTTGATGGGAAATCTTCAAAGAAGAATCTAAAAAAAGGATCGTCAATAAAAGGATTATAGGAATTTCTACTTTCTACAGTTGTTTCTATAAAAACTACAGCATCACTTACTTTTTCGACTATATCCGGTATATTCGGCAGATTATATGGTGTTGAGGAATTTGTTACTTTTGTTTCATAATTTCCTGCCTTGACCGTTTTTGAAGGGTAAAAGAAATTATAGGCGAAAAATCCTCCTGCAACAACTCCAATTCCCAATGCAAAACCTACTAACACAGCAACGAAGTATTTATACCTATAAAAAAGTTTCATAAATTTATCTACCTCCTTTTCAAATTATATTTTTTCCAAACAGTTGAAGCCTTCGAGTTTAGTTGTATAATAAGATTTTATAAAATGTGTGTAAAATTTGTTAGGAATTTGTGAAATTTTAACCCTCATTTTTTTTATAAATATTGACATTAATATATATTTTAAATATATTGTTTATCAGTAGCAAATATATAAAGGGGCTGATCGAATGCTAACTAAAGCACCGAGAGGTACGAAGGATATACTCCCCGATGAGGTAGAAAAGTGGCAGTTTTTAGAAAGAGAATTTAGGAAAATATGTGATATTTTTGGTTACAAAGAAATAAGAACCCCAACTTTTGAGCATACAGAGCTTTTTTTAAGAGGTGTAGGGGAAACTACTGATATTGTAGAAAAAGAGATGTATACCTTTCAGGATAAATCAGGGAGAAGCTTAACTTTAAAACCTGAAGGTACTGCCGCATGTGCAAGGGCTTTGATTGAACATAAACTATACAATCAATCCCTTCCATTAAAACTATATTACATAATACCGGGGTTTAGGTATGAAAGACCTCAGGCGGGAAGACTTAGAGAATTTCATCAGTTTGGAATTGAAGTCTTTGGTTCGGAAAACCCTGCTGTGGATGTAGAAGTAATAGGTATGGCCGTAAAGTTTTTAAAAGGATTAGGGTTAGAAGATTTAGACCTTAGAGTAAATACCTTAGGATGTAGTAATTGTAGACCTGTTTATAAAAAAGTTTTACATGAGTACCTGTCGTCAAAAAAGGAAAAATTATGCGATACATGTAAGGTAAGGTATGAGAAAAATCCTTTGAGGATATTGGACTGTAAAAATGATGAGTGTAAAAAGGTGATTCAAGATTCACCTAAAATATTGGATTACTTATGCGAAGATTGCAAAGGCCACTTCACAAAAGTAAAAAAACTCCTTTCTGCTATACAAATAGAATACACGGTAGATCCTATGATAGTTAGAGGGCTTGATTATTATACAAGAACCGTTTTTGAAATAATTTCTACTGATTTAGGAGCGCAAAATACCCTTTGCGGTGGCGGAAGATACGATGGACTTGTGGAGGAGTGCGGAGGCCCTCACATCCCGGCAGCCGGGTTCGGGATGGGCATCGAAAGGCTCATTTATGTTCTTGAAAGTAAAGGCCTTTTGAGTATTCCTAAAAAAGGTATTGATGTTTTTATTGCAGTACTTGACGATGAGAGCTTTGAGACAGGTTATAAACTGCTGTTTGATATTAGGGAAAAAGGGTTATCGGCAGATATTGACTATATGAACCGAAGTTTAAAAGGCCAGATGAAATATGCAGATAAACTTGCAGCAAAGTATACAATTTTTATAGGTGAGGATGAAATAAAATCAAACTTTCTAACGGTAAAAGATTTATCAACTGGTGAGCAACAAAAAATAGGTATGAACGAGATTTATGAATTTTTATATAAAAACATTAGAAAGGGTTGTTGTTAATGGAAGGAATGAAAAGGACGCATTCATGCGGAATTTTGAGCCTGAAAGATGTAAATAAAGAGGTAGTGCTTTCAGGGTGGGTACAGACACGCAGGGATTTAGGTGGGGTTATTTTTATTGATTTAAGGGATAGAAGTGGCATAGTCCAGGTGGTTTTCAGCGAGGATTATAACAAAGAGGCTTTTGATGTTGCAGAAGATTTAAGAAATGAGTATGTTATAGCCGTTAAAGGAGATGTAAGGGAAAGGCCTGAGGAAAACAAAAATCCAAAAATTCCCACAGGAGATGTGGAAGTATTTGCAAAGGAAATAAAGATTTTAAGCAGAGCAAAGACACCACCCTTCCCTATCGAAGACAATATAAAGGTAGACGAAAGCTTGAGATTAAAGTACAGATATTTGGATTTAAGAAGGCCGTCAATGCTTAATAATTTTGTTTTTCGCCACAGGGTAAATAAGGCTATAAGGGATTTTCTCGATAATGAAGGGTTCTTAGAAATAGAAACACCTATGCTTACAAGGAGCACTCCCGAAGGAGCAAGGGATTTTTTGGTTCCAAGCCGGTTAAACCCTGGAACTTTTTATGCATTACCGCAATCGCCACAACTTTTTAAGCAGATATTAATGGTATCAGGGATTGAACGCTATTATCAAATTGTGAGGTGTTTTAGGGATGAGGATTTAAGGGCAGATAGACAACCTGAATTTACTCAGTTGGACATAGAAATGTCTTTTGTAGATGTTGATGATGTTATAAGTTTAAACGAGAGGCTTATAAAATATGTTGTAGAAAAAGTATTGGGCAAAGAAATACAAATTCCTTTTAAAAGGATTACATACAAAGAAGCTATGGAAAAATACGGCTCTGATAAGCCGGATTTAAGGTTTGGCTTGGAAATAGTCGATGTAACTGAAAACATTAAAAACAGTGAGTTTAAAGTATTTAGAGAAATGGCAGAAAAAGGTGGTAGGGTAAGAGGCATTAATATTGAAGACGGAGCCAATATATTTTCAAGGAAGCGCATAGATGAGCTTGTGGAAAAAGCAAAGGAATTCGGCGCTAAAGGTCTTGCATGGATTGTGCTTTCTCAAGAAGGCATTAAATCCCCTATTGCAAAGTTTTTTAAAGAAGAAGAACTAAAAGGCATTTTTGAGAAGATGAAGGCTAAAACGGGAGATTTACTTATTTTCTTAGCAGATGAAGATGAAAAATTAGTCGCTCAGCAGCTGGGGCAGATGCGTTTATATTTAGGTAAAACTTTAAATCTAATTGATAAGGATGCTTTGAAGTTCTTGTGGGTGGTTGAATTCCCGCTCCTTGAGTGGGATGACGAAGAAAAGAGGTTTGTTGCAATGCACCATCCTTTTACTTCTCCTATGGATGAAGATATTCCTTTGTTGGATACTGCACCGGAGAAGGTGCGTGCTAAAGCTTATGATATTGTTTTAAACGGAGTAGAGTTGGGTGGAGGAAGTATTAGGATACATAAAACGGAACTCCAAGAAAAGATGTTTAATGTGCTTGGTTTTACTCAAGAAAGGGCATGGAATAATTTCGGATTCTTATTAAAAGCTTTTGAATATGGAACTCCTCCCCATGGCGGAATAGCTTACGGTCTTGACAGGATGGTAATGCTGTTATTGGGTTTGGAAAGTATAAGAGATTGTATTGCTTTCCCAAAAACACAAAATGGCACCTGTCTATTGACTGAAGCGCCTGCCAAGGTAGAACCCAAACAATTGAGGGAACTACACATTAGAATTGACGGCTAAAAATTGGAAAAGCCCTTATCTTGATAAAGGGTAATAAGTGTGGTAATATTATAAATGAAAGAAGAATACCCTGCTGTGTGCGTGGAACCTGACAGAGGAAAGAGCCAACACCACGACATTGGGAGCCTGGGCTCTGAATGTGGATTGCATGCCCTAATTTTCAAGGGAAGCGTGAAGCATTCAGGAGGGCACCCACCTTGTAGAGAGAGGGTCTCTGTTCCTTGTCAGTACACGGCATAGCGGGGATTTTTGTTCCTTAACAGTATTTTAAAATTGTAATTGATAAATCAAAATTGAAGTAATATAATTGATATATAAAAAATACCCTTACAGGGTATTTCACAAGGAGGAATATTATTGGACGTCCAAAATTGTTCTTACTTATGCAAAAAAGAAAATTTAAAGATAAGGCTTTCGAGAATAGAAGGACAAATAAAAGGAATAGAAAAAATGATAGAAGAAGGAAAATACTGCGTAGATGTGTTGAATCAAATAGCTGCAGTAAGAGCAGCTTTAAAAAAAGTTGGGATAATCATTTTGAAAGAACACACAAAGGGCTGTGTTTTAAATTCAAAAGGAACCGATAAGGAAGAAGAAAAGATAAGCGAACTTATGGAGTTAATAGAAAAATTTTTAAGGTGAGGTGAAGGGATTGTGCGTGAGAAAGCGGTTGTCTTAAGAAAAGTAAAAGATGAAGCCGAGTTAGAGGTATTAAGAGGAGCTGCCTGCGGCTCCTGTAAGGGTTGTGCAGAAAGCTCAAAGAAAAAAAAGTTAATAGTTTGGGCAAAGGATACCATAGGAGTTGAAGTAGGTCAGCTTGTTGAAATAGAAATGGAGGCAAGGGGAGTCCTTTCTGCTACTTTTATAATGTATCTTTTCCCATTGATTATATTTATACTCGGTGTAATTGGAGGATTTGAATTGGCGCCATTATTAGGTATATCTAATGTAGAGCCTTTTGCTTTATTTGCTGGATTATTAGGAATGGGTATTTCTTATCTTATAATTTACTTAAACAATCGTAGATTCGAAAAAAGCCAGCTTTATAAAAGCAAAATTATAAATATTATTGATAAATTTAGCAAATAATTGCTAATGTAATTGACAATGTTTAACGTTTTCTATATAATTCTTCTCAAATGCGTAGCTATTTGGAGGTTATAGTATATGATGACAAGTAATGAAATTAGAGAGAAATTTTTAAGTTTTTTTGAAAGTAAAGGGCATAAAAGGGTACCAAGCTCATCATTAATTCCCCATAATGACCCTACTTTACTTTTTACAAACGCGGGAATGAATCAATTCAAAGATGTTTTTCTGGGAATAAAAAAATTACCCTACACGCGGGCTACAACTGTTCAAAAATGTGTCAGAGCAGGGGGAAAACACAACGATTTAGACAGTGTAGGACGTACAGCAAGACATCATACTTTTTTTGAAATGCTTGGAAATTTTTCCTTTGGTGATTATTTCAAAAAAGAGGCGATTGCCTATGCATGGGAATTCTTGACAGAGGTTCTTATGCTACCGAAGGAAAAGCTGTGGGTGAGCATTTATGAAAAAGACGATGAGGCTTTTTACTTGTGGCAGGAAATAGCAAAGATTCCACCTGAAAAAATAGTAAGGATGAGCGAAAAGGACAACTTTTGGGCAATGGGCGATACCGGTCCCTGTGGACCCTGCAGTGAAATATACATCGACCGCGGGGAGGAACACAGGTGCAACAGCCCTGAATGCAAATTAGGAGTTTGTGATTGCGATAGGTGGAGGGAACTTTGGAACTTAGTATTCATGCAGTACAATAGGGATGAAGAAGGGAACTTGACACCTCTTCCAAAACCCAGCATTGATACGGGTATGGGACTTGAAAGGATAGCAACGGTAATGCAAAATGTCTATAGCAATTACGACACGGATCTTTTAAGGCCAATTATTGCTTTTGTGGAAAATATGACGGGTAAAAAGTATTACGGGGATGATAGAGGATTTCCCTTTAGGGTAATAGCAGATCACATTAGGGCTATTACGTTTCTCATTTCCGATGGCGTACTTCCTGGAAATGAGGGAAGGAGTTATGTTTTAAGAAGGATATTAAGAAGAGCTGCAAGATTCGGTAGGGAACTTGACCTAAATGAGCCTTTCCTTTATAAAATAGTGCCTAAGGTTGTAGAGTTAATGGGAGATGTTTATCCAGAGATAAAGAAAAATCAGGATTATGTGCAGAGGGTAATAGAAAACGAAGAAATAAGGTTCGATCAAACATTAAACGAAGGACTTAGGCTATTATATGAAGGGATTGCCGATCTTGAAAGAGAAGGCAAAAAGGTAGTTCCAGGTGAAATGGCTTTTATGCTTTATGATACTTATGGTTTTCCTTTGGATTTAACGGAAGATATCGCAAGGGAAAAAGGTTTCAATGTAGATAAGCAAACCTTTGAAGAATTAATGACTAAGCAGAGGGAAAAAGCAAAAGCAGCTAGGAAAGAAGAATATCCCGTTGATGAACTTTATGAAGTGTTAGCTCCTATGGAAGCTACCGTATTTGTTGGATACGATAAATTAAAGGATGACGCTGAGATTAAGATGATAATGGTAGGCAAGGAACCGGTTACGGAAATAGAGACTGGGAAAGAGGCTATATTGTTGCTCGATAAGACGCCTTTTTACGGTGAAGGCGGAGGGCAGGTCGGGGATACAGGCTTTATATACAATGAAAATTTCAGATTTAAGGTTTTGGATACCAAAAAAACACCTGATGGCAAGATTTATCACATCGGCAAGGTGGAAATGGGAACAGCAAGTATTAACGATAAGGTTACAGCTGAAGTTGATGAAGAAAGAAGAAAAAATATAATGAGAAACCACAGCGCTACCCATCTTTTGCATAAAGCTTTGAAAATGGTGCTGGGAGAGCATGTGAACCAATCGGGTTCTTTGGTAGATTCGGAAAGGCTGAGGTTTGATTTTAACCATTATCAGGCCTTGACACAGGAAGAAATAGAAAAAATTGAAGAAATAGTCAATGAGGTAATTTTAGACAACCTCCCCGTAAAAATAAAAGAAACTTCATTAAAAGAGGCTCAGGAAGAAGGGGCAATTGCTCTATTTGGCGAAAAATACGGCGAGGTAGTAAGAATGGTATCAATGGGGGATTTCAGCAAGGAATTGTGTGGAGGGACTCATGTAAGGGCCACTGGGGAAATAGGACTTTTTAAAATAGTATCTGAAGGAAGTGTTGCAGCAGGTATTCGCAGGATTGAAGCGGTTACGGGTAAAAATTTAATTAGCCTCTTCAGAGAAAATCAGAAGGTATTAGAAAATACATCCAGTTATTTAAAGGTCAGTAATGCTGATATTCCTTTTAAAGTAGAAAGTTTATTTAATGAAATCAAAGAAAAAGATCGGATGATTGAGGAGTTAAAGGATAAAATTATAACCTACAAAGTAAAGGAAATAATTAATAAAGTAGAAAATATAAAAGGTGTAAATGTTTTAATTACAGAACTCGATGATATGAGTTTAGAAGATTTAAGAAAAGTTAGTGATTTTATAAAAAATAGATTCAGTTCTTCTTTAGTTTTATTAGCGTCAAGGAAGGAAGATAAAGCCGTATTTATCTGCTCAGCTACCAAAGATGTGACAAATAAAGGAATTAATGCAGGAACAATAATCAGGGAAGTGGCTCAGATAGCTGGTGGAAGCGGTGGAGGAAGACCGGATTTTGCCCAGGCAGGCGGTAAAAACCCCGAAAAAATTAAGGAAGCCCTCAATTTTGCCCGTGAATTTATTGAAAAAAGGTTATAATTTTGAGGGGGAGTAAAATTGGAAAAATTTGAAAACACCATGATGTATAAAATTCAAAAGGAAGAAAAAAAATCCGTAAAGGAAATATTAGTCGAAGTATACAATGCTTTAAAAGAGAAAGGGTATAATCCCATAAATCAGATCGTAGGTTACCTTTTATCAGGGGATCCTGCATATATCACAAGCTATAAAAATGCGAGGAACTTAATTCGTAAGATTGAAAGGGACGAGCTATTAGAGGAAATTATAAAAAGCTATTTGGAGTTAAAGTAATTAAGTATTGATGAGGTAATGGTTTATGGAATATAGAAGACTCGGTAATACAAATTTAATTGTTTCAAGATTATGTTTTGGTGCGCTTACAATAGGCCCCCTTCAAGCAAATTTGCCCCTTGATGAAGGGGCAAATTTAATTTGTGAAGCCAATGAATTAGGTGTAAATTTTGTTGACACAGCAGAATACTATCAAAATTATAGTTATATTAATCTTGCACTGAAAAAGGCAAAAAATGAAATCATCATAGCAACAAAATCCTATGCATATACTTATGAAGGTATGAAAAATAGCGTAGAAAAAGCTAGGAAGGAAATTGGTAAAGATTATATTGATATTTTTATGCTTCATGAGCAGGAATCAAAATTGACCTTAGAAGGTCATAAGGAAGCTTTAAATTATCTTTTAGAAGCAAAAGAAAAAGGGATTATTAAGGCTGTAGGAGTTTCTACTCATACAGTTGAGGTTGTAATGGCAGCTGCCGATATGCCAGAATTTGATGTTATTCAACCTTTGATAAATTTCAAGGGAATCGGTATAAAAGATGGAACTGCAGATGATATGCTAAATGCGATAGAATATGCATATAATAAAGGAAAAGGGATATACGGTATGAAATGCTTGGGAGGGGGAAACCTGATAAAAGAGAAAGATAAAGCCTTTGAATATGTATTAAACATACCTTACCTGCATTCAATAGCTGTCGGTATAAAGTCAAGATATGAGCTGATCGCAGATATATGTATTTTTGAAGGAAATAAGGTGCCCTTAGAGATTGAAAACATGTTGCTAAAGGAAAAAAGAAAATTAATAATAGAAGACTGGTGTGAAGGCTGTGGAAAATGTACGGAAAGATGCCGATACAGTGCTATTTCAGTAAAAGGGGAAAAGGCTTATGTAGATGAAACAAAATGTATTTTATGCGGTTACTGTGCGGGTGCCTGCCCTGAATTTTGTATAAAAATTATTTAAAAGGGGCAATTATATAATGCGTATATTAGGATTGGATATAGGAGAAAAAAGAATAGGTATTGCTCTATCCGATGAACTTGGAATAACAGCAAGGGGACTGATGGTATTACAGAGAAAGGGTATTAGTGAAGATGCAAAAAAGATAATAGAGATTTGCAAGGAAAATAAGGCAGGTAAAATTGTCATAGGATTGCCTATTAACATGAATGGTACTTACGGCCAAGGAGTCGAAAATGTAAAAAAATTTGGTGAAAAACTTAAGTCTTTGCATCCAATTGAAATAGTTTATTGGGATGAAAGGCTTACTACTTTGGCAGCCGAGAAGGTTTTGATAGATGCAGATGTTTCAAGAAAGAAAAGGAAAGGAGTGATAGATAAATTAGCGGCTGTTTTGATTTTGCAAAGTTTTCTGGATTACATTCATAATATTGACAGTAATGGTAAATTACTATAAAATGATGTTAATTTCAATATATCGAGGTGAATTTATTATGGATGAAAGAGAAACAATAACCCTTTATGATGATGAGGGCAATGAAACAGAATTTGAAGTGTTAGGAGTAGTCAACGTAGAAGACAACGACTATGCAATCCTTCTTCCCGTAGATGAAGAGGATAAAGAAACGGCTTATATTTTCAGGATTGATACTGATGAAGACGGGGAAGAGTTTTTAACAGAAGTCGAAGACGAAGAAGAATTTGAAAAGGTGAGGGAAGCTTGGGAATCTTTACAAGAAGAAGACTTTGATTTTGAAGATGAAGATTTTGAAGATGAAGACTTTGAAGATGAAGATTTTGAGGATGAAGATGAGTGAGTAATTTGCGATGATCAGAAAAGCAGATGAAATAGCGATTTTAGGGCATTCAAAAAAACAATTTCTCCCATAAAAAAGCGGAAAATCGAGGTTTCCATAATAATAAATATATGAAATATCAAAAA
>Ga0207431_10040_pt1 | contig 43614 bp, 41 predicted proteins | sample YelNats1bottle14_FD_187546 | JGI IMG/M metagenome (GOLD analysis project Ga0207431, IMG submission 187546) | Hot spring thermophilic microbial communities from Obsidian Pool, Yellowstone National Park, USA - site 1 bottle 14 (SPAdes) (version 2) | ecosystem: Environmental > Aquatic > Thermal... | reverse complement strand
TACTACCTCTTCCCCGTGCACCTCAAGTCCCAATAAATCGGTATAGACCTTTTTTGCCTCCTCTAAGTCTTTTACAGCAATTCCCATATGGTCTATTTTTAAAGTCTTCATTGTATTACCTCCTTATATTCTTACGTTGTTCTTAATAAATTCTACTATGGTAGAAATGGGAGTGCCCGGGGTGAATATTTCAGCTATCCCGCACTGTTTTAGGAAGGGTATGTCGTCATGGGGTATTACTCCGCCACCTATTACGAGTATGTCTTGGGCCCCTTTTTCTTTTAGAAGTTCCATTATCCTCGGGAAAAGCACGTTGTGGGCTCCTGACAATATGGAAAGCCCTATTACATCCACATCCTCCTGTATGGCAGCTTCTACTATCTGCTCGGGTGTTTGTCTAAGTCCTGTATATATTACTTCCATTCCGGCATCCCTTAGTGCCCTTGCAATTACTTTCGCTCCCCTGTCATGTCCGTCCAAACCGGGTTTTGCTATTAATACTCGTATTGTTTTTGTGCTCTCCATCCTTACACCTCCTTAAAATGTAACAGTAGCTTTATATTCTCCAAAGACTTTCCTCAATGTATCGCAGATTTCTCCTAAGGTCGCATAGGTTTTTACGCAATCCAATATATAGGGCATTAGGTTCTCATTGGTTTTTGCTTTTTCTTCAAGAATTGACAATGCGTTTTTTACTGCTATGTTGTCCCTTCTTGCCCTTAAGTTCTCTAATTTTCTTCTCTGCACTTTTTCTACTTCGGGATTTACTTTTAATAGGTTCTTCGGAGGTTCTTCTTCTATCTGGAATTTGTTTACTCCTACTACTATCCTCCTGCCCGATTCGATTTCCTGCTGATATCTGTAGGCGCTGTCCTGTATCTCCTGCTGCATATAACCTTTCTCAATCGCTTTGGGTGCTCCGCCTAATTCATCTATTTTTTGAATGTATTCCATTGCTTTCTTTTCTATGGTGTCGGTTAGGTATTCTATATAATAGGAACCGGCTAAGGGATCTATAGTCTCTGTTACACCGCTTTCATACGCAATTATCTGCTGTGTCCTTAGGGCTATTCTTACTGAATCCTCCGTCGGTAGGGCTAAGGCTTCGTCTCTGGAATTGGTATGCAGTGACTGGGTTCCTCCTAATACTGCCGCTAATGCCTGGATGGTTACGCGAACAATGTTGTTATCCGGCTGCTGTGCTGTCAGTGTGGACCCAGCCGTTTGGGTGTGGAATCTGAGCATCATTGAACGAGGATCCTTTGCTTTGAACCTTTCTTTCATTATCTTTGCCCATAATCTCCTTGCTGCACGGAATTTGGCTACTTCTTCTAATAAGTCGTTATGAGCATTGAAGAAGAAGGAAAGCCTCGGCGCAAATTCATCTACATCAAGTCCGGCTTTTATGGCAGCTTCCACATACGCAATACCGTTTGCAAGGGTAAAGGCAACTTCCTGCACCGCAGTTGCTCCCGCTTCCCTTATGTGATATCCGCTTATGCTTATGGTGTTCCATTTGGGAACGTGTTTGGAACAGAATTCAAATATGTTGGTGATAAGCCTCATGGATGGCTCTGGTGGAAATATATACGTTCCCCTTGCTACATATTCTTTTAATATGTCGTTTTGGATTGTGCCGGATAATTTATCGGAACTTACACCCTGTTTTTCCGCAACAGCAATATACATGGCAAGAAGTATTGAGGCCGGTGCGTTTATGGTCATTGATGTACTTACCTGATCAAGGGGTATTCCGTTAAAGAGTATTTCCATGTCTTCTAAAGAATCTATGGCTACTCCTACTTTGCCAACTTCACCCTGGGCAAGGGGATGGTCAGAGTCATATCCAATCTGTGTTGGAAGGTCAAAGGCAACGCTTAAACCCGTCTGCCCTTGGGAAAGTAAATATTTATACCTTTCATTGGATTCTTCTGCTGTGCCGAATCCGGCATACTGCCTCATCGTCCAGAAGCGTCCGCGATACATTGTCGGCTGAATACCCCTTGTGAAGGGATATTCACCCGGAAATCCTAAATCATTTATGTAATCTATGTTCTGTACATCTAATGGTGTATATAAGCGGTCAACTTCTATATTTGAGCCTGTATAAAATTTTTCATATCTTTCGGGCGCTTTCGCAACGGTCTTCTTTACTGTAGTCTCTTCCCATCTTTTTTTCTCTTCCTGTATCCTATTGAGGCTTTCTTTATCAAACAAGTTCGTTCCCTCCCAATTACAAATTTTAAAATATTACAGGGAGAAATGGGTAACAGTTTTAATAAGAAATTCTGTTACCCATTCCTTAATTACTTAGAAAATCAAATTTATATGTTACGCACCTAAAACAGTGTGAAGCACTATAGTCCATATTACCATGAAAAGAAGAGCTATAGGATATGTTGCACCATAACCGGTAGCAACTTCATCAGTTCCAGTAGCTTCTATAGCCGCACCTAAACCGGGTGTGCTTGTCATTCCGCCACATATAGCTCCAGAAAGAAGTATCCAGTTAATCTTCCAGATATACCTTCCTATTAAAAATCCTACTAATTCAGCAAATAAACCTGATATAAAACCAATAACACATAGTATAACACCTGTCTGTTTTACTACTTCTACCACGCCCGCCCCGCTATCAAGACCTACTATTGCGAGGAAAAACGCAAGACCAAGTTCTCTAAAATTTGCCAAGGTTTCCTTAGGCATTCTGGTATTTAAAGAACCTATTTTACCGAAATAGCCCAACAAAAGTGCTGATATTAATACGCCACCTGTTGTTTCCAACTTTATAGGTGTTGCAATTCCTGGAATTTTGAAGGGTATACTTCCTATAATTATTCCCAATGCAAGTATTATACAATAACTTAAAAGATTGAATTTTTCTTTTACCTGAGTAGGCTCAGACTTCTGGTTTTTATCTCCCTGCACTCCCTGCATCATTTCCATCCTATATTGTTCCAGTTCTTTTTTAACATCTATCCGGAATATCAATGGAGCTAATTGAACAAAAAGTATAACAACTATTACTCCGAAGGGATAAGCTACTGCGTGACCTATGGTTATATTTGGATTATTTTTGGTAGCTTCAAGGGCAGCTGCAAGGCCCGGTGAGCTCGTAAGGGCTCCGGTATAAGTCCCCGATACCAGATAGGGATCAAGAGATCCTTGATACATCAATGTAAGAATATAAGTAGCAAAAGCTCCGGCAAAAGTTATTATAATTCCTAACAAAACAAATTTCAGTCCATAAAGTTTTATTACCCTTCCTATGTCCTTTGCTGCTAACAAACCAACTGCTGATACAAATATTATTAAACTGAAGGTAAAAAGAACTTTTTCTGGTTTATATCCAAGAGCGCCAAAAACAAGGCCTACAAAAAGTGCTCCCGATGTCTCAAGGCTTATACCCTTTACCTTGATTTTCCCTAAAATCAATCCAAGAGCAGTAACAACAAATAGGATGAAAAATTTATTGCCAATTACACTCTTAATAAACGCATCCACAGTTTTCCCTCCTTTAAAATTTTTGAGTAAAAGAATTACTTAGAATATTAGCCTTACAATTTTTTTAAATCATCCTCCCTTCTTTTAAAAATTTTGTATGCCAAGAAAAAGCTTCTTCAAGAATATGCGGAGTATGGGTTAAGCCTGCTTTTTCTATTGCTTTATTGAAGTATTCCATTAAGGCATCTTTAAAATCGGGATGCGCACATTTTTTAATAATCTCTTTAGCCCTTTCCTTAGGACTTAATCCCCTTAAATCAGCAAGGCCTTGTTCTGTAACGACAACCATTACATCGTGCTCAGTGTGGTCTACATGAGAAACCATCGGTACTATGCATGAAATCGCCCCGTTCTTTGCAGTAGAAGGAGTAGCAAATATGGATATATAAGCATTTCTTGTAAAATCTCCTGAACCTCCGATGCCATTCATCATCCTTGTCCCCATGATATGAGTTGAATTGACATGTCCGTAAATATCTACCTCAATAGCTGTATTCATTGCTATAACACCAAGACGCCTTATTATTTCAGGATTATTACTTATTTCCTGCGGCCGGAGTATTATTCTTTCTCTGTAAAAATCAATATTTTGGTAAAATCTTTTAAGTCCCTCTTCTGAAGGGGTAACAGAGGTACCGGAGGCAATTACCATTTTCCCGCTGTCCAAAAGGTCAAAAACTGCGTCCTGAATTACTTCAGAATAGAATTCAAGTCCTTCAAAAGGTGAATCCAATAGACCTTTTAAAACCGCATTAGCTATATTTCCTACGCCTGACTGGAGAGGAAGTAGGTTTTTCGGGAGCCTTCCCTTTTTAACCTCACTTTCTAAAAACTCTATAAGATATTCGGATATTTTTTTAGACGTCTCGTCAACAGGTGCAAGAGGTCTTACACTGTCCTTTCTATTGGTAAGAACAATAGCTGCGATTTTATCAGGATTGCACGGTATATAATTTTCCCCAATTCTTTGATCTACCTTGGTTAAAGGAATAGGTTTTCTATTAGGAGGATTCTCCGGTGTATAAATATCGTGCATACCTTCAAGTTCTAAAGGATGACTTTCATTTAATTCAATTATCACCTTTTCCGCCATTTCTACAAAAACAGGACTATTACCCACAGAAGTAGCTGGAACTATCCCCCCATCCTCCCTAATGGCAACGGCTTCTATAATTGCTACATCAATCTTTCCAAGAAAACCATATCTTATCATCTGCGGCATATGGCTAAGATGAAGATCAACAAATTCTATTTTTCCTGAATTAATGGCATTTCTTATACTTTCATTGGTCTGATAGGGTATTCTCTTTATCAGTGCATTGGCTCTTGAAAGGGTACCATCCAGCTCATCACCTACAGAAGCCCCAGTATAAAGGGTAATCTTTAGATTTTCCTTTTCCGCTCTTTTTGAAATCGCTATTGGTACTTCTTTTGGATAGCCAGAAGGTGTAAAACCGCTGGTAGCAACAATCATACCGTCTTTAATTAAATTGGCTGCTTCTTCAGCTGTCATAATTTTGTCTTTTAAGCTCTGTAGGCGTAATCTTTCCTTAGATATATTCATAAATAATCACCTCTCAAATTTTTTATAAAATAAAAGCGGCCTAAGACAGCATAATAAAGCTATCTTAGGCCGCACATTATCTGCTTTTATGACAAAAGGTCTTTTTGTCACTGCAGATAAATGGCCTTACATAAATTTTAATTATTTTTTACTATTCATCATCGCTCTCAATATTTCTTAAATAATCTCTATATTTCATGTGGCATATTTTTAAAGCAGTAATTATAGATTTTTTAGCGGTACCTAAATATTGTCTTTCAAATATGTTAATTATTTCATCTATCTTTTTCATACTTTTACCTACAACAACGTCTTTAAAAAATTGTTTAGCTACAGAAGTTGCAAGAGTTATATCTGCATCAACAATTTCTGAAGTTTCAATATCAACACGTAAACCAATCCCTACAACACTGTAAAGTTTATATGCCGTTGTTTCTTCAGGCAATTTTGCATAACCCGTTATTAATATTTCATTTTTATTAATGTTTTGCATTAGCAACACCTTATTATTTATTATTTGTGATAATAATTACTTTTTTTATTTTATTATTTCGACAAAATTTAATAAATTCCTTCAATAACACTATATGTATACAATATTTTTTTGTGCCATCTCACTGAAAAGCGTCATATCCTTAACGGATGAGTCTCTAAAACCTACAGGTTTTTTGAAGTATTTATAAGAACGTTTTTTTATATATAATATATCTTAAATAGAGATGATAATATTTTTGAAAGGAAGGAGAGTTATGCCACAAAACATTCAATGTTCCAATGAAAAAATAGAGGCTTTAAAAAGTCTTTTGCTGGAAAATAAAAAAAATATAATCCTTACAGGTGCTGGTATCAGCACAGAAAGCGGGATACCTGATTATAGAAGCAAGGGCACGGGGCTTTGGGAAAAATTTGACCCCATGAAGTATGTTAGTGTAACTGTGCTTATGACGGAGCCTAAAAAATTTTTCGACTTTAATATTCCTACATGGACAAAGTATGTAAATGCCGAACCCAATATAGCACATAAAGTAATAGCAAAGTTGGAAGAAATGGGATATATTCAAAGCGTAATAACTCAAAATATAGACGGACTTCACATAAAAGCCGGTTCAAAAAAAGTAAGGGAAGTCCACGGACATTTAAGGACCTGTCACTGTATAGAATGCAAGAAAACCTTTCCCTTTGAAGAGATGTCTGGGCAGTACTTTTCAGGCATAAATCCTCCAAAATGCAGCTACTGTGGCGGCATGCTTAGGCCTGATGTGGTTTTATTTGAAGACCCTATGGGTAAGGATTACTTAAAAGCCCTTGAAGATATGGAGGGATGTGAGCTCTTGATTGTTGTTGGAAGCAGCCTGCAGGTTTATCCAGTTGCAGAACTTCCCTCTTTTGCAAAAAAATTAGTTATTATCAATAAAGAACCTACCCCGTGGGATAACTATGCATCTCTTGTCATACACGAATCAAGCGGGAAAGTCTTTAAACACCTTGCTGAAAAGATGAATATAGAAATTTAATAATTTTAAAAAACTATATTACAACCTTAATTTTCTCCTTAATACATATATTATCTAATTCCACTTCGCAATTAAACGCAAGCACATCAACACCCGCATTTTTTGCATGAATTAACTCTTCTGCAAAATCTCTATCCATTGCAGCATTGGGGCTAAAAGTAGCTGCATCTTTTCTTTGAACTATAAAAAGAACACCTGCGCCGTAACCTTCTTTTTTTGCTTCGATTAAGTGTTTCAGATGTTTCGTCCCCCTTTTTGTGGGGGCATCAGGGAAAAGGGCAATCCCTTCTTCCACTAAGGTTACCCCTTTGACTTCCAAAAAATAGTTTACGAAATCACCGGTGCCGAGCCCTATATCAAACCGGCTTTCTTTGTATCTAACCTCTGTTTTAACATATTTTAATTCGTTAAAAAAGGGAGCAAGTGCTCCCTTTTTTATTTCTTCCACAGCAAGTTTTGAAGGAAGAATAGAGTCTATCGACACCAAATTTGAATCCTTTTCAACCAATATAATGTCGTATTCGTGTTTTCTTTTTTTGTTTTTCGATAAAAGAAGAATTACCTCAACTCCCGGTAATAAAAGCTCTTTTAGCCTTCCGCTGTTTGGAATATGGACCGTTATAACTTCACCGTTTAATAAGACTTGAGCCTCAAATCGGTTTAGCCTTTTTAAAAAAGTGGCTTTAAGTTTTTTGCCTTCTATTTTCATATCCTTCTCCTTATATAAAAATCTTTAAACCTCTATTTGCATAACTTGTTTTTATAAAATAAGTCCTATTAGGATTTAAAATTATTTCAAAGGGAAACCCAAAATACGTCTGACCGTAAATATCCAAAATATCTATATCTCCTACATCAGGATGGGTAGTAAAAAACTTTTGCAGTAAAATACCGAAGGGCTTTGCAATAATATTAGCAAGAAGAAAAGCAAATACAATGTTAATTAAACTAAAGTGCCTGTAAAAAATCAGTATAAGGACAAAAACCAAGGAAAATAAGAAATTTGCTGCAGCGATGGAAGTTCCGCATCTCGGGTGAAGGGCTAAATCGACTTCTCCTTGCCTCATCCTGTAAAGTCCTTCTTTTGCAGCATCCAGCACTTCATAGGGAGACGGAAGATCCGGTCCCGATAAAGTAAAACCGTTAGAATATGCAAACCCTCCTATTCTTAAATTTCTTCCATATCTTTCTTCTAAAACATTAACCGTTGCATGTTCGAGGCTGTGATTTTTTCTCACTCTCTTATCTGCTGCTATTTTTAATATCTGCCATGGAATGGTTATTACATTGTAAAAAGAGTTAAATATCAGCACGTAGGGTAATAAAAATATTGAGCCGATTAAAAAGAATATTAAGAAAGGCAGTATTAAATAGGGAAAGAAAAAAAATAGAATTAAAAGCATCAATAAAAAAGGCATGATATTACCTTCCTTTTAATTGAATTTGTCTTTTTTTGTAATACTTTATTATATAACCATTTTATATTATTAATCGCAATTTTGCTATACATTAAATACATTAAACTCATTAAATTTCTCATTTTATCTTATTCTTTTCTTTTGGGTTTCCTTCCCAAATATATCCTGTCAGGATCCACCTTCATCCTTAAAATCATTAATTCTTCTGCGGTGGGAGGTTCCATAACCTTGCATCTTGAAATATCCAAATCAAAGCCTGTATTTTGTCTTACGTATTCAGGGTCAACTCCGGGATAAATTTCATAAAGATAAAGTATTCCCGTTTCGGGATCGGGCTTCATTTTGCAAAGGTCAGTAACCACTACCAAATCTCCACCCCTGAAAAGCCCGTAATCGTACCTTGTTTCTCCCTTAGGTCCTCTTAACCCCGCTGGGGTAGTCAAATACTGAACCTTTTCCGGGAGGCGCCTTTTTTCGTGGACCATCATAGCAATAATTTTGTCAGCTAAACTGGCGATACTGTTTGCTCCACCGCTTCCGGTCAACCTTACATCAGGTCCTTTACCCGTTTCCGAAACCCCTTTAGGCCAGTAGCTTCCTATAGCTGTTGAGTTTAGATTACCGTATTTGTCACACTCCGCAGCACCCAAAACGCCTAAGGTACAGTATCCCCTTGCTGCTAAGGTTCCGAAAGCATCTACAAGGGTAGAAAGTGTTGATGCCTGATAGCACGCCCTTGGGTCAGCTACAGAAACAGGAATATGTTCGATCTTCGGGCCTACTGTACCGGCTTCCAATATTATGGTCATATTAGGAGCATGGGTGTGCTGAGCAAGCATTGCCGCAAGTAACGGCAAACCAGTCCCCACAAAAGCAAAGGCTTCATCGGGCATTTCCCTCGCAGTTGCAACAGCCAAAAGTTCCATGTATGTATATTTTTCCTTTTCTAAGCCCATTTTATTTAAATATTCTTCATATTCCTTTATATTTATATCGACTGGCATTTTTTCACCCTTCCTTTAATTGAATCTATCAAGGTTTGGATTATAGTGGTATTTCGGGTCTGTCCTCAATGAAAAAAGTTTTTTAATGCCTACTTTATTATATAAATAATCCCAATCATCTTTTGTTTCTTTTACATGCTTTTCCCAGAATTCCCTTACCTTTTCCTTAGGCTGATGATTAACCTCTTTAACATAATTTCTAAACCAGGAATAATCATAATCGTAGTAGTTGGGCACGGCACTTGGATAAGCCCCAAAGGGTTGTTCAACAATTGCATGTACAAAATGAGCCGCTATTTGATTATGTTCGGGAACAGCCCTTAATTCTTCAGGCGGGCATATCCTTTCGCATTCTACTATAAGTATCCTACCGCAAAGGGATTGGTCCAAATCTGGCCCAATAAGGCCTTCTATTCTTACCGTGCCGTCTAAAGCAACCCTCTGTGCCCTTACTACGCAGACTTCAGGCATTAAAGGTGGCACAAGTGCTACCTTCACTCCTTCCTTGCCAGTATACTTGGTCGACTTTATCTTACCGTCCCTATAAGCATTTGTCTTGTTTACGCAAGAGTCTTCCCCATTTTTAAATCTCTTCGGCCTTAACCCAAACCCCTCAAAAGGGTCGTCGATGATTTCGTATTTTTTAGGGGGGATACCGGGGTGTATAAATTCACCGTCTTCCCTTTTACCCCTGAGTCCTCCCTTTTTAAAGGTATCGTATTCTATAAGATCACTTCCTATATCTCCCAAACATGGCATAAAAGGAAGTCCTAATCTACCGGCCAAAGTTCTCTGAGCAAAGCTCCAATTGCTGTAATCTTCAATAAGTTCAATTTCTCCCGATTCTATGGCCTGCCTTATAGCATAGGCAACAGGCATACCACCTTCAAGCCCTAAATAAGTGGTTTCCAGCCATTTTATTAAACCAGCCCCTGCCAGCATTTCTTCCACAAGGGTTCCACCGTTCATAGTTACAAAAAGGTCTTTTATCCCTTGCCTTACAATTTCCCTTGCAATGGTCATGGGCCTTCTTAATATTGTAAAACCACCAAAGGCTATATGAGTTCCCGGTTTTATAAACCTTTCAACAGCTTCCTTTGCAGTCATAACTTTATTTTTCAAGTTATCATTGGCCATAAATTACCCCTCCTGTAAAGTGAACAATGCTCTCTTTAATCTTTCTTCAAGGCTTTCCATATAATTCCTATTTTCCCTTAAATAAGATATAACATTTTCTATTTCTTTTACTAAACACTCCTTTTCTTCTTCTTTTAGCCCCTTTAATTCTCTTGTAAAATTATCCGTTTTTTCTAAAGCTTCTTTTAAGAGAATATTGGGTTCTAAGAGGCTATTTGCACAAGCATTCAAAAGCCATATATAGTTCATTAATCTTTGCATATGATCTCCTCCTAATTTTGTTTTTGTTGTTTAGTTTTTTTTCCTACAATTGCCCCTATTATTATCAAAATTAAACCTATCAAAACACCCGGTATAAGAGGATCTATATATTTAGGCAGTAAAAATTTTCCTAATAATACTGTTGTAGGGCTCAAAATCATGGACAAAATCGCAAACTTTTCATCAACCCTTCCTTTAGCAAAAATAGCAGCACATAAAGGCCCAAATACAGTTGCACCCCTAAGTCCCATAGACATAAAGGTCCACCTTAATATAAGCGATTTAAAATTGCCCGTTATAAAGAGTAAAGTTATCCCAGAAACAACTAATATGCTTATCCTTGTCATTTTTAATAATTCTTCATCACTGGCTTTCTTATTAATAAACTTTGCATAGATATCCTTTGCTAAAATTGTACTTACCCCGAGGGTAAGCCCTGATGCACTCCCGGCTGCAGTAATAAGCAAAGTTGCAAGAATTATGCCTCCTATCAATGGATTAAAAAATTTTATTACAAAAAAGGGCAATGCCGAAGCAGGATTTAATCCGGGAAACTTAGCCCTCATATAAAGTCCTATAAGAGTTCCAGCAATTCCTATAGGAGGAATAATTAAAGCACTAAGCAACGCGCCTTTTTTAGCTTCCTTAATATCTCTTCCTGAAACCACAGCCTGAAAATAGGTCTGAGTAGAAATAACACCGATTACAAGGGAAAAACCTGCTGCGAAATCTATCCAAAACCCCCTGCCAAATAAGCTGAAATAGGGGTATGGTGGAAAGGTGGCATGAAGACCATAAAAACCACCAATACCTTTATAAGCCAAAATACCTCCTATTATCATCCCAATATATAAAAGCATAAGCTTTGCAACACCAACTATTCCCGCACTCCAAACACCACCGAAAACAACATATACAATCATTATCAATATTGCTATTAGTGCAGCGGTTAAGGGCAACATTTTAAACATGGAAGTAATTAAAGCTACAGCAGAAAGAACCTGAGCTATAATACTCAAAAACATACCTACGGAGACAAATATGCTGGAAATCGGGCCAGCAATATAACCAAATTCTTCGCAAAGAATCTGGGGTATAGTACCTTTGTTGGTTTTATGAAAAGGCTCTGCAAAAAAAAGCGCAAGAAGGAGACATCCTATGCCAGCTCCCAAATTATACCATAAAGCAGAAAAGCCATAAAGGTAAGCAAGTTCTGCTGTGCCAATGGTTGATGAACCGCCTACCAAAGTTCCGGTTATCGCCCCTACAATTACCCATGCATTCGCCTTTCTTCCTCCTGTTGAAAAGTCTGAAGAGCTCTTAACATTTCGGCCGGAAAAATATCCTAAAAGGGTTATAATAAACAATGTAAAAATAATTCCTATAGTATGTCCAATCGTTAGATTATACAATATTAATTCCTCCCTAATTTTGTATATTTTTATTTTTTTCTGTTAATTGCCAAACTTTTAACCAATTTTTCTGATTAAATGATACAATAAATTTAAAAAATAATCAATGATTATGAAAATGGTTATTTTTTATCTTTTTTCAATATATTAAAAAAGCACCCAAAAAGGTGCTTCAAAACATCAACTTAAATTTTTACAGGGCATTTGCAATATTCCATGAAACTGCAACCATTGCAAAAATCCTTATAAAATTCTAAGGGTGCATAACTTGCCTTTCTTTTTAACTCATTGAAATTTACAAAAACACCCTTTTTTAAATTTAAAAAATTCAAAGCCTTCTCATCCAAGTTTTTTACCTCAGTTTCAGAATCTGCTGAAAAATTACAGATTTGATTTTTTAAGTACTTACATTCCATGCATATATCATCAGGGCCCTTTACAATTTTTATATCTTCACCTTCTATCAATTTTTTCTTTATAAATTCAACATTGTGTTTGAACATTTCGTCAATCCCATCACCGTCATAAAAGTTCAAACATATTAAATGATGTCCGCGAAGTTTAACCATTATCCCCTCATCTACCCTCTATAATATTCAAAAATTCTTCGGCAATCACATCCGAATAAAGTCCATTTCTATAATTTCTTCGAGCAACTATGTAGTCGGCCTGCTTACCTTTTTCGTAAATTTCCTTAATTTTAGAAGGTATTTCCACGTAATTTCCTAACTCTCTGTAATTTTCATCTAAAAATATAAAAGTGGGTATTCTAACTTTTCCATCGTACTTATAATTTTCTAAAATTTCTTCATGACCTTCTTTTGGAAGTATTGTATAATCTATAACTCCTGATCTTTTTGCCATTTTTATAAGGACGGGAACTGCGGCTATACAGTCGGGACACCAGCTCTCTGCAAAAACTAAGACCCTTACCTTTCTGTTGATACTGTCTATCCTTTTTGCAATTTCATCTGAAAAATGTATGCTGCTGTATATCTCTTCAATTTTCTTTTTGGACTTTTCATCAGCTTGATACAAAAACTCTTCAAAATCTATTCCTTTAAAAAATAGCCTTTTAAAATCCATTCATCTCCTTGTATCTCAAACTGAAAAACTTTTTCAGCTTGAGGCTGGGCTATTTTTAGTCCGCCCTTTATGGTGTGTCCCCTCCCAGCAGGCGGTTTTTTGGACACACCACAAGTTCATCCAAAATAAGTATATCATATAAATTATACATTATACACCTTTAATTCGCCCATAATTTATGTTATATTTTGATTTAATAAGACTAAACTTCATCATTTTTTAACTTTATTTGAAAAAGCTGGAGGTATTTATGCAGTACAAACTCATAATCCCAGATGAGGTCATCGAAGTAATAAAAAGATTTAAAGAATGCGGATTTGAAGCCTATATCGTAGGAGGAGCAGTAAGGGATGCTCTTTTAAACAGGGAAAACTACGATTTTGACATATCTACAAGTGCCCTCCCCCATGAAATACAAAAGGTTTTCCCTGAAGCTGTGCCTTACGGCCATTTTGGAACCTTTTTATATTTAATAAAAGAAATCAAGATAGAGATAACTCCCTTTAGGAATGATGCCCCTGGTAGGAAGCCAAGCTATACATTTGGCGGCTCTCTTGAAGACGACCTATCAAGAAGGGACTTTACAATAAATTCTATAGCCTATGACCCATTAGAAGAAAAAATAATCGATCCTTATGGCGGCATTGAAGACATTAAAAACAAAATAATAAGATGTACCGGTTCATCAAAGAGAATATGGGAAGACCCATTAAGAGCCCTTAGGGCTGTAAGGTTTATGGCCCAGCTCAATTTTACTATAGAGCCTTCTACCTTGTACGCCCTGAAAGCAAAAGCAAAACTTTTGGATACTATTTCGAAAGAAAGAATTAGGGATGAGTTTTCAAAAATCCTTCTTTCAAATTATTCTTATGAAGGACTTGTCATGCTATTACTAACAGGCCTTTTGAACCACATTATTCCCGAACTTTTGGAAGGTATGGGTGTTGAACATTACAACAAACCTTACGATGTTTTGGAGCACAACATAATTATGAGCAAGTATTTAGATAAAAAATTGTACCTTCAGCTTGCAGGAATACTGCATGACATAGGAAAACCTTTTTGCGCTGAAAAAAAGGAATACGGCTTAGATTTTCCCAATCACCATGAAATATCGGCAAAAATAGCAGAAGAAGTTTTGAAGAGATTAAAATACGACAGTAAAACCATAAAAAAAGCTGTATTTTTAATAAAAAACCATATGTTTATCTTTTACCCACAAGATGACCTTTACAAAGCAAGAAAACTTATTTCACGTGTAGGATGGGACAATATATATGATCTAATTGAAATAAGAAAGGCAGATAGGCTTGCCAGCGGTTTTACTGAAGCTGTAGGTCCAGGTTTGGCCAATTTGATCAATAAGATAGGAATTCTCGAGCAGGAAAATTTAGATTACACCGTAAAGGACCTTGCCGTAACCGGTGAAGATTTAATTAAAGAGCTAAATTTGAAACCCGGCCCTCTTTTAGGTAAAATTCTAAAAGAGCTTTTAGAAGAAATATTAAAAGACCCTTCTTTAAACAAAAAAGAAATTCTCCTTGAAATAGCAAAAAATAAATTTAAACTGGCAAAGGAGGAATTTTAAATGAAAATAGGCCTAATTAGTGACACTCACGGAAGCGTAGAAGGTTTTTTAAAAGCTTTCGAAATTTTAAAGGAATGCGACCTGATAGTGCACACGGGAGATGTATTATATCACGGCCCAAGGAATCCCCTGCCGCCCGGCTATAACCCTCAAAAATTAGCTGAAATACTAAATAAAATTAAGATCCCCATAATTGCAGCCTGCGGAAACTGCGATGCAGCTATAGACCAATTATTGTTAAAATTCCCCCTGCAAAACAACTATGCTCTAATATACTTCAATGCAAAAAAAATAATGGCCCTTCACGGCCATGATAAACCAATCGAAGAATGGTTGAAGCTTTGCAGGGATTGGAAGGTAGATTTTTTAATAACAGGGCATACCCATGTTAAGACCATAGAAAAAATAGACGACATAATTCTCATAAACCCAGGATCGCCTTCGCTTCCAAAGGACGGCATACCTTCCTGCGGTATAATCCTTGAAGATGTTGTAAGGCTTTATAACATTGACACGAAAGAAATAACTATGGAATTTAAATTAATATAATCCAATGTCTTTTCTATAATGCATCCCTTCAAAATATATTTCCCTAAGGGCATCGTAGGCCTTTTCCCTCGCTTCGTTTAAGCTGCTTCCCATGGCAGTAACCGAAAGAACCCTTCCTCCAGAAGTATAATATTCGTTGCCCGATTTTGAAGTCCCTGAATGAAAAACTAAAACTCCTTTTTCCCGGGCTTTTTCAAGACCCTCTATTTTTTTCCCTTTTTCGTAGCCGAAAGGATACCCTTTCGATGCCGCTACCACATTTACCGAAAAGGCCTTTTCCCATTCAATGCTTTTTTTATTCAGCTCACCGTTTATTATTTCCTCAAAAATTTTTATTATATCTCTTTTCAATAAAGGTAAAACCGCCTGCGCCTCCGGATCTCCAAAACGGCAGTTATATTCCAATACCTTAGGCCCTTCTTTGGTAATCATTAAGCCCGCATACAGTATTCCTTTATACGAAATTCCTTCCTTTTTTATGCCTTCTATTGTCCTTAGAAGGATCTTTGTATAAATCTCATTCATTAATTCATTGTCAATATCGGCACAAGGACAAATAGCACCCATACCTCCTGTGTTTGGCCCTTTATTGCCATCTAAGAGCCTCTTGTGATCCCTGCTCGGAAGCATAGGTACTATATCATTGCCATCGCAAAAGGCAAGTACTGTAGCTTCCCTTCCTTCCAAAAATTCCTCAACAACAACCCTTTCTCCCGAACTGCCAAAAATCTTTTTTACCATTATGTCTTCTAATGCCGCTTGAGCCTCTTTTTTATCCTGGGCTATGACAACGCCCTTTCCCTGAGCAAGTCCTTCTGCTTTTATAACAATAGGGAATTCTTGACCTTCAATAAAATCCAAAGCCTTCTTATAATCGTCAAAAACCTCGTAAAAAGCAGTAGGAATGGAGTATTTCTTCATAAAATTTTTTGCGTATACCTTACTGCTTTCAAGCATCGCCCCTTCTTTCGTCGGGCCTATTATTTTTAATCCCTTTTTGTTAAATTCATCGGAAATGCCAAAAGCTAAAGGTGTTTCGGGTCCAACCACTGTAATATCTATGTTTTCTTTTAAAGCAAAATTCACTATGCTTTGTATATCTTCGATATTTATGATAACCCTTTCGGCTATTTCTTCAATTCCGGGATTTCCCGGAGCCGCATAAATTTTACTAACCTTTTTGCTTTTTGAAAGGGCATGGCAAAGAGCGTGCTCCCTCCCGCCCTGCCCTACTACCAATACCTTCATCTTTTTCCCCTCCAAAGGCTCAGTTTAATGTTTAAAATGCCTTATACCGGTAAATACCATTGCCAAGCCCTTTTCATCACATGCTCTAATGGATTCTTCATCCCTTATAGAACCACCCGGCTGAATAATGGCTTTTATCCCTGCCCTTGCCGCTTCCTCTACCACATCGGGAAAGGGGAAGAAGGCGTCGGAAGCTAATACCGCATTTTTAGCCCTATCCTTTGCCCAAGCTATTGCCTGCTGAGTAGGCCAAAGCCTGTTGACCTGTCCCATTCCTATCCCGACAGTGCATAAATCCTTGGCAATAACTATGGCATTTGACTTTACGTGTTTTACCACCTTCCATGCAAAAATCAAATCTTCCAATTCCTTCTCTGTGGGTTTTACTTTGGTTACAAACTTTAATTCATTAATATCAAAATCCTTGAAGTCTAAATCCTGTAAAAGAACTCCCCCGCGTATCCTTTTTATATCAAATCCTTCTTCTTGTTCTCTTTTATCAAGATCTATTTTCATTTTTAAAATCCTCAAATTCTTTTTTTGTCTTAAAATATTTAAAGCCTCTTCGTCAAAATCGGGAGCGATAATTATTTCCAAAAATATGCTGTTTAAAACTTTTGCAGTTTCTACACCAACCTTACGGTTTAGGGCAACAATACCGCCGAAAATAGATACAGGGTCGGCCTCATAGGCTTTGGTAAAAGCCTCAAAAATATTTTCACCAAGGGCTACACCGCAGGGGTTTGTATGTTTTATGGCAACCGCACAGGGTTTTTCAAACTCCCTTACTATGGCTATAGCTGCCTCAATATCATTGATATTGTTAAAGGAAAGCTCCTTCCCGTTTAAAATTTCTGCAGAAAATACGGTACCCTCCCCAACTTGCACTTCTTTGTAAAGGGCTGCTTCCTGGTGGGGATTTTCCCCATAGCGCAGTTTTTCTACCTTCTCAAAGGTTAAGGTGAGGGTTTTTGGAAATTTTTCTAAAATGGCTCCCTTTTTTGTCAGCATCTTTCTAAAATAACCGGCAATTACAGCATCATAGTGCGAGGTATGTTCGAAAACCTTTAAGGCAAGTTCGAACCTTTTTTCATAACCAACATCGCCTTTTGCCCTCAATTCCTCAATAACATCAGAATAATCCTCTGGGTCGCAGATTACTATGACATCTTCGAAATTTTTGGCAGCTGCTCTAAGAAGGGTTGGCCCGCCAATGTCGATATTTTCGAGGACTTCCTCAAATTCCACATTTTCTTTTAAAATGGTATTTTTAAAAGGGTATAAATTCACAACAACCATATCGATAGGTGAAATCCCCTGCTCTTTCAGTTCTTTCATATGTTTTTCATCTTTTCTCTTTGCAAGGATTCCGCCGTGAACCTTGGGATGCAGGGTTTTTACCCTGCCTTCAAGCATTTCAGGGAACCCCGTATAATCGGAAATGTTGATTGTAACGATTCCTTCCTTTCTTAAAATATCGGCGGTTTTCCCGGTAGAAATTATTTCAAAGCCTAAATCTACAAGGCTTTTTGTAAACTCTACCACATTTTTTTTGTCATATACCGAGATAATTGCTCGTTTTTTCTCCATCATTAAGGCCTCCTTTTATTTTCACCCTTCTATTTTCAATAATTAGCCTTTTTTCCGCAAAAAGCTTAACGGCAAGGGGGAGAATTTCATGCTCAACCCTTTTTACCCTTTCCGCTAAGACTTGCGGTGTATCATCATCGAAAACAGGTATTGCCTTTTGTAAAATGATAGGGCCCGTGTCGGTGCCTTCATCTACAAAATGCACCGTTGCTCCCGTTATTTTAACTCCGTAATTTATTACAGCTTCATGCACCTTAATTCCGTAATAACCCTTCCCGCAAAAGGAAGGTATTAAAGAAGGATGAATATTGATTATTTTATTTGTGAATTCGCTTACAAAATATGGAGATAAGACTTTTAAAAAACCTGCAAGTACCACCAATTCCACCTGAAAATTTTTTAAAATCTCAACCATCCTTTTTTCAAATTCCAAGTTATTAGAAAATTCTTTTTCGTCTACAAAAAAGGCAGGAATACTCTCCGCTTCAGCCCTTTTTAAAGCAAAGGCTTCTTTTTTATTTGAAATTACCACAGCTATTTCACAGGGCAAAAAACCCTGCTTTACTCCGTCAATAAGGGCCTGAAGGTTGGTTCCGCTACCCGATACAAGTACCCCCACTTTTAATTTTTGCAAAACGATACGCCCCTTTCTCCCTTAAAAACCTCTCCTATTACAAAAGCCTTTTCCCCGTTTTCTTTTAATATTTTTATTGCCCTATCAACTTCCTCTTCAGGAATGATTATTATAAGCCCGATTCCCATATTAAATACCCTAAGCATTTCCGACTCTTCAATTTTTCCTATGCTTTGTATAATATTAAAAATTGGCGGCACTTCCCAGCTTCCAATGAAAAAACGAAAGCTTAGGCCTTGTTTTAAAACCCTCGGCGGGTTTTCAATAAGTCCGCCACCGGTAATATGGGCAATGCCCTTTATTTTGAAATCCTTTAATAGCTCTAAGGCCTTTTTATAAATTTTTGTGGGAGTCAAAAGTTCTTCTCCCAAGGTTTTACCCAATTCTTCAATATAAGTGTTGTAAGAAAGCCTGCCTTTTTCAAAAAGCACCTTTCTTGCAAGAGAAAATCCATTGCTGTGAAGTCCCGAAGAAGATATGCCAATTACCCTGTCTTTTTCTGTAATTTTCGAACCGTCAATAATATCCTTTTCCTCCACAGCTCCCACTGCAAAACCTGCAAGGTCGTATTCCTCTTCTTTGTAAACCCCCGGCATTTCCGCTGTCTCCCCACCTATAAGGGAACAACCGGCCTCCCTGCAGCCGTCCGAAATGCCTTTTACAATTCTTTCTATTTTTTCCGGCAAAAGTTTCCCGCATGCTATATAGTCAAGGAAAAATAAAGGCTCTGCCCCGGTTACCAATATATCGTTGACGCACATGGCCACAAGGTCTATACCAATTGTGTCGTGTTTGTCCAAGTCTTGCGCAATTTTTATTTTTGTCCCCACTCCATCGGTGCCGGAAACAAGAACGGGGTTTTTATACTTTTTCAAATCCAATTTAAAAAATCCGGCAAATCCACCTAAGTCCCCCATGACCTCTTTTCTATAAGTTGTGCGCACGTGTTTCTTTATAAGTTCCACCGCTTTGTTGCCTGCATCGATATCTACACCTGAAGATTTATAGGTTATTTTTTCCATAGCATTCTCTCCTGTCTTAACATTTTTCAAATAGGTATTTCCTACCTTCCCTTGGCACCTCAACGGGATACTCGCCCGTAAAGCACCCAAGGCAAAAACCTTTATTTTGTCCCGTTGATTTTATAAGCCCTTCCGTGCTCAAATACCCCAAGCTGTCAGCACATATACTATTTTTTATTTCTTCTAAACTTAAGCTTGCGGCAATGAGCTCTTTTTTCGTAGGTGTATCTATGCCGAAATAGCAGGAAAACCTTACTGGAGGTGAGGTTATTCTCACGTGTACTTCCTTTGCCCCTGCTTCTTTAAGCATTTTTACAATCTGCCCGCTGGTAGTCCCTCGAACTATTGAATCATCTATCATCACTAACCTTTTGCCGCTTATCTCTTCCTTTAAAGGGTTTAACTTCAACCTCACTCCCAAGCTTCTCACCTTTTGCCCCGGCTGTATAAAAGTCCTGCCGATGTACCTATTTTTTATAAGACCTATACCGTAGGGAATTCCTGACTCATAAGCATAACCCATAGCTGCGACTGTCCCTGAATCCGGAACACCTATTACCAAATCCGCATCGCATGGACACTCTTTTGCAAGAATCCTTCCTGCATTAAACCTCGCATTATGAACATTAATGCCGTCAATGGTGCTGTCAGGACGGGCAAAATATACGAATTCAAATATGCAGAGAGACTTTTTTGCATTGAAAGGTTTTATACTTTTTATCCCGCTTTCATCTATTACTAATACCTCACCGGGTTCGATGTCCCTTATAAACTCCGCCCCTATGGTGTTAAAGGCACAGCTTTCAGAAGCAATTAAATAACTTCCGTTCAATTTTCCCAAACAAAGGGGCCTTAAGCCATAAGGGTCTCTAATTGCTATCAAGGAATCCAAAGTCATCAAAACGAGGGCATAAGAACCCTTTATATACTCCATGGTTTTTACAACAGCGTCAATCAAGTCGCTTTTAGTTTCCCTTGCAATCAAATGTGCAATAACTTCGCTGTCAACCGTTGTCTGAAAAACAGCTCCTTTTTCCTCTAAATCTCTGCGTAAAATGTCCGCATTTACCAAATTGCCGTTGTGGGCAACAGCAAAAAAACCGTTTTTATACTTTACCACAAAAGGCTGAGCATTAACTGTTGTAGTAGAACCTGTAGTCGAATACCTCACATGCCCTATGGAAATTTTGCCCTGCAAGTCGTCTAAGATCTTTTCATTAAACACATCATTCACAAGCCCAAGCCCTTTATGGTATAAAATCTCTTTTCCATCACTTACAGCTATTCCTGCGCTTTCCTGTCCTCTGTGCTGTAAAGCAATCAGAGCGTAAAATACTGTGCGGGAAATTGCCGGATCTTTTTCCTTTGAATATATACCGAATACTCCGCACTCCTCCTTTAATTTGTCCTCTCTCATTATTTCTCCAAAGACCATTTTAAAGAATTCCTCCATATATTAGTTATTTCTTTTAAACTAAGGGCTATTTTTGAAACCCTATTATTATTCCTTATAACAATCTCAAAATCGTCTTTATCCACAAATCCTATAACTTTCAGAATTATACCTTCTTCATCTGCAAGCCTTTTCAAAGTTGGAAATTCAGCTTCATCAATGCTGATTATTATTCTTGACTGGGCCTCTCCGAAAAGAACCGCGTCCTCGCGAAGATCGGTAAAAATCTCCCCTTTAAAACCTAATCCGCCTAAGATGGCACATTCGGCTAAAGCAACTGCAAGCCCGCCTTCGGAAACATCATGAGCGGAATTTATAAGCCCGAGCTCAATAGCTTTTAAGCAAAATTCTTGAACCATTTTTTCTTTTTTAAGGTCAACCTTAGGTGGTCTGCCGTATCTTATATTGTGTATGTTTTTTATATATTCGCTGCCTCCGAGTTCGTCGGTATTTTCTCCTATTAAAATTACAAGGTCTCCTCTCTTTTTAAAGGCCATATTTGTGTGTTTTGAAATATCTTCTATTAGCCCTACCATGCCGACAACAGGTGTGGGAAGCACAGCCTTGTTTTTGGATTCATTGTAAAAACTTACATTTCCGCTCACCACTGGAATTTTTAAGTATTCTGCTGCTTCAGCCATACCTTCTATGCTTTTTACAAACTGGTATATAACTTCATTCTTTTCAGGATTTCCAAAATTTAAGCAATCGGTTATAGCTAAGGGTTTTGCACCGCTTACCACAATATTTCTTGCCGCTTCCGCGACAGCCTGCTTGCCTCCTTCATAAGGGTCTAAATAGCAGTAAAAAGCATTACAATCACAGGTTAAAGCAATCCCTTTTTTAGTGCCTTTTATCCTTAAAACCGCAGCATCGGAACCCGGCGGCACCACCGTATCCGTCCTAACCATGTAGTCGTATTGAGAGAAAATATAAGATTTGTCCGCTATATTGGGTAATGATAAAAGCTTTTTAAAAACTTCATTCAAATCTCCGGGTATTTTTATGTCATCGTTATTAAGTTCCCTTTTAACTTCCGGTTCAATAATTTCATGTATGACAACAGGAGCCCCTTCGGCCAAGGATTTTGCAGGAACCTCGGCTACTTTTTTACCATTTTCTAAAACCCTAAGCATTCCATCATCGGTTACCCTTCCAATCTTCACCGCGTTCAAATCCCATTTTTTAAAAGCATCTATTACCCTTTCTTCATATCCTTCTTTTACTATAAGAAGCATCCTTTCCTGAGATTCAGAAAGCATCACCTCATAGGGTGTCATCCCTTCCTCCCTTTTTGGGACAAGGTCCACATCTATTTCTATGCCTGTACCTGCCCTTGATGCTGTTTCAGAACAAGCTGAAGTTAGACCAGCAGCTCCCAAGTCCTGTATTCCAACAACAAAATCGTACTTTAGGACCTCAAGGCATGCTTCAATCAAAAGTTTTTCCATAAAAGGGTCTCCTACCTGAACGGAAGGCCTTTTTTCCTTTGAATCCTCCGAAAGCTCTTCAGAAGCAAAACTTGCGCCGTGAATGCCGTCGCGGCCGGTCAAAGCCCCTACAAGCATTACGGAATTCCCCACACCCTTTGCCGTACCCTTTTTTATTTCGTCAATTTTTATAATTCCAACACACATGGCATTTACCAAAGGGTTTTCTTCGTATTCGTCGCTAAAATAGGTTTCACCACCAACCGTCGGAATGCCCACCGAGTTCCCATAATCGCCTATACCTGCAACTACATTGTTAAAGAGGTATTTTACACGAGGGTTTTTAAGTTCCCCAAATCGCAAAGAATCCAACAATGCTACAGGACGTGCCCCCATAGCCACGATATCACGGATAATCCCACCTACTCCAGTTGCCGCTCCCTGATAAGGCTCAATAGCTGATGGATGATTGTGACTTTCGATTTTCAGTACTACTGCTAACCCGTCTCCAATATCTACAATACCAGCATTCTCCCCGGGGCCTACCAATACCCTTTCTCCTTTTGTGGGAAATTTTTTGAGATAGGTTTTGGAATTTTTGTAGCTGCAGTGTTCAGACCACATTACGGAGTACATTCCCAGTTCTATAAAATTGGGCTCCCTTTTTAAGGTTTTCACGATTTCTTCATATTCTTTTTGATTAAGTCCAAGTTTTTTCGCCTCATCAAGCATTGCCACCAAAGAGCCCTCCCTTCGTATATTCTAAAATTGATTCAAAGAGTTTTTTCCCGTCCGTGTTTTTCAAAATCTCTTCAGCACACCTTTCCGGATGAGGCATAAGCCCTAGTACATTCCTGTTTTCGTTGCATATGCCCGCAATATTTCTCACAGAACCGTTGGGATTTGCTTTTTCCGTTAGGTTTCCCTCTTCATCGCAGTAGGTAAAGACTATCTGTTTACGAGTCACTAATTTTTCTATGGTTTCCGGGGATGCATAGTAATTTCCATATCCGTGGGCAATAGGCATTCTTATTATTTCGTTTTCTCTATATAATTTTGTAAAGGGAGTACTATTGTTTTCCACCTTTAAATAAACATCGTGGCAATGAAATTTTAAATCTTTGTTCTTCATCATCGCCCCTTCCAAAAGCCCGGCCTCTAATAAAATTTGAAAACCGTTGCAAATGCCCAGGACAAGCTTTCCCTTTTCCGATGCCCTTATTACACTTTCCATTGCATTGGAAAAACGGGCAATGGCTCCTGCCCTCAAATAATCACCGTAAGAAAAACCCCCGGGCAGCACTATAAGGTCAAAATCGTTGGGTGAAAATTTTTCTTTATGAAAAACGTAATCCGTATTTTGTCCTAATACATCCCTCAAAACATAAAAACAATCTACATCACAGTTAGAGCCTGGGAAAACGATAACAGCACACCTCATCTTTCTTCCTCCAATAATATAAAGGAATAATCTTCTATAACAGGATTTGCAAGAAGGCTTTCACACATTTCCTTAACCTTTTCTTCTGCCTCGCCTTTATCTTCCGTTTCCAATGTCAAAAATATAATCTTCCCAATCCTGACCTCTTTTACATCTAAAAAGCCCAAGTGGTGCAAAGCCCCTTTTACCGCCTGTCCCTGAGGGTCCAAAACCCCTTTTTTATAAAAAACTTTAATCTCAGCTTTATACATTAATATACCTCCTAATCCTTAACCCTGTTTAAAACTTCCTTATAAGCCTCTATGATATTCCCCAAATCCCTTCTGAACCTGTCCTTGTCGAGTTTTTCCTTGGTTTTGCTGTCCCAAAAGCGGCACGTATCCGGCGAAATCTCATCTGCTAACAGTATTTTTCCGTCCTTTTTCCCAAATTCCAGCTTAAAATCCACAAGTAGGATATTCTTTTTTATCAAGAACTCCTTTAATATGTCGTTTACTTTAAATGCCATTTCTTCAATCTGTTTTAATTCTTCTTCCTCCGCAAGGCCCAGAGCTAAAATATGGTAATTATTAATCATCGGATCTCCTAAGCGATCATCCTTTAAGCAAAATTCAAGTACCGGCCTTTTTAATTCCGTCCCTTCTTCTATGCCGTATCTTTTTGCCATGCTTCCTGCAGCAATATTTCTAACAATTACCTCGATCGGTATGATCTTAACAGATTTAACCAGCATTTCCCTATCGCTTAATCTTTCTACATAATGGGTTTCAACCCCGTTTTTTTCCAGTAATTCAAAAAATATTGAGGAAATAATGCAGTTTAATACCCCTTTCTCTTCAATAACACCCTTCTTTTTGCCGTCAAAAGCTGTTGCTTCATCTTTAAATTCCATAATGTATAAGGAATCATCTTCAGTCCTATAAACCTTTTTTGCTTTGCCTTCATATAAAAGTTCCAATTTTTTCATAACTTTTCCACCTCTCCTCTGATTTTCTCATTTTTTTCAAAAACCTCTTTTTTAATTTTTTCTCTATAAATTTCTAATTTCTCCTTAATGTTTATATCATTTATGGATAAAATTTTAGCCGCATAGAGCCCTGCATTTTTAGCCCCATCAATGGACATGGTAGCCACAGGAACTCCAGGCGGCATTTGTACAATAGACAATAGAGCATCCAACCCATCCAAGGTCGAAGATTTTATAGGCACACCTATGACTGGAAGATTGGTTAGGGACGCAATAACCCCTGGAAGGTGTGCTGCTTTTCCGGCACCTGCAATAATAACCTTAAATCCCTTATGCTGTGCATTTTTAGCAAACTCAAAGGCTTCTTCAGGTGTCCTGTGTGCGGAAATAACGAATACCTCAAAACTTATCCCCAATTCCTTTAAAATGAGAGCAGCTTCTTTCATCACTGTAAAATCCGAATCGCTTCCCATCACAATGGCCACATCGGACATAATAATCTCCCCCTTTTATTGTTATAACACAATTATTTAATTAATTATTGTTGGCATTATGCCGAACATTTATTACTGTATTTTGTATATTGTTTGTTTATTGATAATATACCACAATTTACAGCCAGAATCAATATTTTTTGTATTTTATTGAAAAAATTTAAAATAAAAACGGGGTGCTGTTCTTACCCCGCCAAGAAACTCAGTAACTCAAAGGGTTTGTAACTCACTTTTAATGGTTTATCATCAAAATATTTGAGTTTATCCCGTTCCCCCCAGTTTGCAAGCACAAAATCCACACCTGCATTTTTAGCACATTCATAATCAACCATGGTATCTCCTACATACAATGCCTCGTTTTTTAAGACACATAATTTCTTTAAAGCAATTTCCAATTGGTCAGTGTAAGGTTTTGGCCTTAAATCGCTGCTGTAAGGGACTATCACATCAAAATACCCCAAAATTTCCCTTAATATTTTGTCTTCATAGATTTCGTAATCATACCTTGCAGAAATTATACCCAGCTTGTAATTTTGAACTTTTAATTTTTCTAAAAGCTCCTTTATCCCAGGGTAGAGGTACGCCTTGTGGGCTAACTTTTTAATATTTTCAAACCAAACTTTCAAAGTTTCCTCTACTTTCTCTATTTTTAATTTTTCCAAAGAATACTGCCCGGGAAGCCATATGGCAAATTCGATTTCTTCATCTTTATAGTCCTTTTGAAAAAGGTTTTTCATGGTTACTTTCAAGCTCTCCAAAGTCACATGCTCGCTTGCGATGAGCGTTCCATCCACATCGAATATTACGCATTTTTTGTTCATTTTTACCACCTATTTTAACCTTTTTGTAAAATTTTCCAATCTTATTACAGCCTCTTTTAAGTTATCCATGGATGTAGAATAGGCTATTCTAATAAATCCCTCGCCATTTTCCCCAAAAGCACTCCCCGGTACAACCGCTACCTTTTCTTCCTTTAGCAACCTTTCCGCAAACTCAGTATCAGATATTCTGTATTTTTTTATTGAAGGAAAGATATAAAAGGCACCCTTGGGCTCAAAACACTCAAAACCCATTTTTATCAATGAAACATAAAGGAATTTTCTTCTTTTATCATACTCCTCTCTCATTTCTTCAATATCTTTCATCCCATTTTTTAGTGCCTCAATCCCGGCGTATTGGGAAATAGAAGCAGCACAAGTTACACTGTACTGGTGAACCTTCAAAATCTCCTTTGATAAACCCTCAGGTGCAGCGATAAATCCGAGCCTCCAACCGGTCATGGAAAAGGATTTAGAAAACCCGTTAATTGTTATGGTTCTGTCCTTCATACCATCAATAGAAGCAAAGGAAACGTGATTTACTCCGTAAGTAAGTTCTGCATATATCTCGTCGGAAATAACTAAAAGGTCGTATTTTTCAATAACTTCAGCTATTTCTTCAAGGTCATCTTTGGTCATTACAGCTCCGGTAGGATTATTTGGATAAGGAAGAATAATTGCTTTTGTGTTTTTGGTTATATATTTTTCTAAAACATTTTTCTTTAATTTAAACTCATCTTCTGGAAAAGTTGGTACAAAAATCGGAATCCCTCCGGCCAAGAGGGTACAAGGTTTATACGCTATAAAGGAGGGAGTAGGTATTAAAATCTCGTCGCCCGGATTCACGATAGTCCGTAAGGCCATATCTATTGCTTCGCTTGCTCCAATTGTTACAATTATTTCTGATTCTGGATTGTAGTTTAAATTAAACCTATCTTTTAAATAATCGGATATCGCCTTACGAAGTTCCGGCAATCCCGGATTGGGAGTATAACCAGTCTTCCCCAAATCTAATGATTTTTTAGCAGCTTCTCTTATGTGAGAAGGGGTTACAAAGTCGGGTTCCCCAATACACAAGGAAATGGCATCAGGCATTTGGTATACAAGGTTGAAAAAGTGGCGAATTGTAGAAAATTCAACTTCTTTTACCCTTGATGAAATGTATTTTCTATAATCCATAAAATTCCCCCCTAAAGAATGTTTTTTCTATAATTGCACCAAAGGGAAATTGTACATCTTTGGCATAAAGGCTTTCTTGCCCTGCATATTTCCCTTCCATGTCTTATAAATAAGTGATGGGCAACATTCCAAAGATTTTCCGGTATTATCTTAACAAGGTCCTTTTCAACCCTTTCGGGGGACTCTCCTGAAGAAAGTCCAAGCCTTCTTGATACCCTAAAAACGTGGGTATCTACCGCCAAAGCAGGCTTATTGAAAGCATTTGCAAGTACCACATTGGCTGTTTTTCTCCCTACTCCCGGAAGTTTGATTAGTTCGTCGAATTCTGCCGGAACATTGCCCTTATATTTTTCTACAATAATTTTTGATAACTCTTTTATATTTTTCGCTTTTGCCCTATAAAGCCCCAGCTCTTTAATATCTTCTTCAAGCTGTTTTAAATCGGCAAAAGCAAAATCCAAAGGACTTTTGTATTTTTTAAAAAGTCTTTTTGTTACCTGATTTACCCTCTTATCTGTGCACTGGGCGGAAAGTATTGTGGCAATTAAAAGTTCAAAAGGGTTAGAAAAATTTAAAGCTGTTTTTGCAGGATATAGTTTTGAAAGTTCTTCAATTATTAAAATTACCCTTTCTTTTTCTTCCATTTTTTCCTCCAATATAAGCTTTTAAGCTTCATCAACTAATTTTTTCAATAATTCTATTTCTTTTCTATAATTTTCCAGTCCTCCTGGTGTCTCAAGCAAAAAAGGTTTATCCTTTAAAAAAGGATGATTTATAAAATTCTTTATAAATTCAATACCCAATACCCCTTCTCCCAAATTGGCATGCCTGTCCTTTCTTTGCCCTAAGCCAAATTTGCTGTCATTTAAATGCACCGCTTTCAATTTTTCTAATCCAAATATTTTGTCAAATTCCTTTAACACCTCATCCAATTTATCAACTACATCATAACCTGCGCCGTACATGTGGCAGCTGTCTATACAAACCCCGAAAATTTCCGGTTTTCCCGTTTTGTCCATTATATCATAAAGCTGTCCAAAGGTATACCCCACCTCGCTGCCTGCACCAGCCATGGTCTCAAGCAAGACCATAACCTTTCCCTTTTCATTTACTACTTCTTTTAAAACACCAGCAATCCTTTCTATCCCTTTCTCAATTCCCTGTCCGGTATGGCTGCCAGGATGTAAAACAAGATATTCTGCACCCGCTTTTTCCAACCTTTCAAGGTCGTCTTTTAATACCCTTTTGGCGAATTCAATGCCTTCTACTTTATCCGTAGCGAGGTTTAACGTATAAGGTGCATGAGCTACAAGTGGACCAAAATCCTCCTTTTTTCTTAACTCCATCATCTTTTTTATATCTTCCTCATCCAATGCCTTTACAGCACCGCCCCTTGGATTTCGCGTAAAAAACTGCATTGTATTTGCCCCAATGGATAAAGCCTCTTTCACAGCGTGTAAATAGCCTTTTGATATAGATATATGAGCACCAACCTTCATCCTATCACCCCTTTTAAACTCCCGCTTCTTTAAACACCCTCAAAAAATTTCCCCCCAATATCTTTAAAACCTCATCTTCTTTAAATCCTCTTTTCATTAGGCCCTTAGTTAGCTCGGGCATCTTACTTGCATCCTCCAATCCTTCAATAGGTTTATCTATACCGTCAAAATCCGAACCTATCCCCACATAATCTACCCCAGCTACTTTTACAAAGTATTCTACTGCGTCGAGCACATCTTCTATATTTGCTTTTTTTCCGTTGTAGCTGGAAAAATAATATCCCGTTCCTATTACTCCGCCTTTTTCCGCTACTGCCTTTATCTGTTCGTCATCCAAATTTCGCGGGATATCCCTCATTTTCTTCGGAATTGAGTGGGAGATTATAAAAGGCTTTTCTACCACCTTTAAAACATCCCAAAAACCTTTTGGTGATATATGGGAAAGGTCTACAATAATCCCAAGCCTTTCCATTTCCCTTATCACTTCATAGCCAAAATCCGAAAGCCCACCGTTTGCCCTTTTTTCCCCTGCTCCATCGGCAATTTGGTTTCTATTATTCCAGGTGAGTATTATAGAAGTTACTCCGAGCTCCCTGTAAATTTTAAGCATAGTAATATCACCGGCAAGGGCTTCTCCGCCTTCAATGCTCAAAAGGGCGGCAATTTTTCCTTCTTCGCTTATTCTGAGGATGTCTTTATAAGAATAAGCAAGTTCTATATCTTCTCTATTTTCTTCAAATTCCTTTTTTAATACGGAAATGGCCTTTAACGTCATATGTACAGCATCGCTATACCACTCCGGCCTTACAAAAACTGAAAAAACCTGTGCCTTTACTCCACCCTTTTTAAGTTTTTCAATATCGATGTGCCCATCTTTAATACCGTTTTTCAAATTTCCTTTACCATCCAATATGGAAAGAATCGTATCGCAGTGGGCATCAAAAACAAAAGCCTTATTATGAAGTTTTAAGTACTCTTCCATAAATATAAACCCCTTTCAAATCTACTGCCATTTTTATATAAATTATCAGTTTTTCAATTTTTTATCAATATATATAAAATAAAAAGTCTTTAAATACCAAACAAGAGTGAGGTATAATCTTTCCCATAACATATTCGCCAATGAAAGTCTATATTATAAGAATGTATACTTTTATCATTGGAGAAAAATTAAAGAAGAATAAATTCAAAAGGAATTACTTACAATGTCAAGTAATTAAAAATGCAAATATAAAAAATTACATTACACTATAACGCATTAAAACTTAATATTATCCATCAACATCATGACGATGAATCCTATAATCACAGCAATAGAACCTAATTTTCTGTCTTTTTCATCTCTAAAAAATTCGGGAATGAGCTCGCTCACTATAACGTATATCATAGAACCCGCTGCAAAAGCCATCATAAAAGGTAAATACAAAGGAATATTTCTAAAAATCAAGCCAATCAAGGCTCCCAAGGGTTCGGCAAGGCCGGTTAAGGCTGTTATCAAAATAATCTTCACATTGCTGTATTTCAATTTTATAAGGCTAAAGGCTACAGCCGACCCTTCCGGAATATTTTGTAAAGCTATACCGAAGGCAAGGGCAAAGGCAGCAGAAAAACAATCCTGATAGAACGCAATTCCTACTGCTAAGCCTTCAGGAAAATTGTGAATAACTATTGCTATTATGAAAAGAGCTATCTTGTTTATTTCTACATCATCCTTGTTTTCATTTTTAAAGTAGTACTTAACTATTATTTTATCCAAAAAATATATAATCAAAGCCCCTTTAAAAAAACCTATGGAAGAAATATATACACTACTTTTTTCAATTGAAGGCAAAAGCAGACTGAATATAGAAGCAGCAAGCATAATACCGGCTGCGAATCCTATAAATATTTTTTCCATACTCTTGGTATAGTCTTTATTAAAAAATACAAAAAAAGCCCCGAGAGTCGTTATAAGTCCGGCTACAGCTGCTCCTAAAATTCCGTAGAGCAAAATGTCCACCTCCAACGGCCAAATACAGTTACCTAAATTCTATATTATGAATATACACGGTTTTTCGTTAATTAAAAAATTGAATTTTAATTGTAAAAACAAGGGATACTATAAAACAAAAAGTACATTAAAGGTGATTATTCTTGAAAACCTATCATAAACGATGTATAAAAATTTTTGCAGTTTTAATGGTATCCCTAAGCCTTTTCAATATGTTTACGTCAGAGGTTAAAGCCGAAAAAGAATCAAGTCAAACAATCTCTAGTAATAAAAAGATATGCACTCTAATAGTATTAGACAGAGTAAGTATCAACGATATAGAAAAACTCCCCAATTTAAAAAAACTTATAGAAAAAGGCTCAATAGGTTTAATGAACACGAAATGCGCCGGAAACTTTGAACCTGCAGGCTGCTACCTCACAATCGGTGCCGGGACGAGGGCATCGGCGTCCGGAAAGGGAAAACTTGCTTTAATGGAATATGAAATACATAACGGTTTTAAGGGAGAAAAAATTTACAAAAACCTTACGGGGAACGAGGTTTACGGTAAAATCCTTGTACCCGAAATTCCCCTTTTGATCGAAGAGAATTTGAAACAGGACCATGAAATTGTACCTGGGCTTTTAGGAGAAACCTTAAAGAGTTCCGGCATTACCGTTTCCTTACTTGGAAATGCCGATACCTTTGACGAAAAAAACAGGCTTGCCGCTTTAATAGCTATGGATGGGAAAGGCCAGATTTTTAATGGAAAAATAGATATAAATCCGATATACGATGAGGAAAGCCCTTTTTTCTTTACTACAAATTACGAAAGGATGTACGAGGAATATCTAAAACTACGTTCCCTTGGAGGGCTCATTGTAATATACATAGGCGATTTGGTCAGAGCAGATGAATACTACAAATTCTCGGACAAAACAAGAGGGTATTTTTTAAGATTTAATTCTTTAAAAAAGGCCGATACTTTTATTGGCAAAATAACAAATACAGTAAATTTTTCAAGGGAGCTTCTTATTGTAGTTACTCCCTTTCCCTCTTATTGGAGTATAAAAAACAAGGAATATCTAACTCCTTTAATAATCTCGGGAAACAATATCAAAAAAGGCCTTGTAATTTCGGATACTACGAAAAGGCCTGGGATTGTTGCAAATATCGATATTGCACCTACAATACTCTCCTTCTTTGATTTGAAAGTACCCTATCCAATGTTAGGTAAAGCAATCAAAAGTTTCATCTATACAAACACCCTTTCTTATTTAATAAATTTGAATAAAAAAATTACAATGAATTATATTTCTCGCCCTTATATTATTAAAACGTATGTGTTTATGCAAATTTTTGGCGTAATTCTTTTTTTATCCTACATTTTTAAACTATTTTTTGTAAAACCTAACTGGCTTATTTATTTTTTCCTGTTTAACCTTACAGTTCCTGCTGCCTTACTTTTTCCTTTTATTTTTGAAGCCAATTCCCTGTCAAATAAAATCTTAATTTTGACATTAACTTCATTTATTATAACAATAATATCTATTTTAATATCTAAAAACCAAAAAAACCCTATATATTCAATAACCTTTATATGCATGGCTACCTCCCTTTTAATTTCATTTGACCTTTTATTCCAAGCAAAGTGGATGAAAAATTCCTTATTGGGCTATGATGTTATCGGAGGGGCCAGGTATTACGGGATCGGAAACGAGTATATGGGAGTTTTGTTTTCTTCTACCATAATGGGAATTTCATCGTTTTTTGAAATAGCAAAGGTTAATGAAAGCTTTAAAAAGGTAATTATGGGCTTATTATTTTTTACAATCTTTTTTATGATCTCTTCTCCCTATTTTGGCAGCAATGTTGGAGGGGCTATTGCTTCTTTTGGCGCATTTTTAACCACATATATTTTGTATTTTTATAAGATTTCCGATTATAAAATCTACATAAAGAACTTTGTAATAAGTTCCATTGTCCTGGCAATAATATTAATCATTTTCTGCAAATTTGGACCCCAATCCCATCTGACTCTTCTTGTTTTTTCTTTAAAAAGTCAAGGATTAAAACCCCTTTACCTTGTTGTAATTAGGAAACTTTCTATGAATTACAGACTCTTTAAATACACTCCCTGGACAAAAGCCCTGCTTTTTTCCCTTTTAACGCTCTTAATCCTAACGAAATGGCCTGTAGGTTTTTTCAAAAAAATGAACAAAAATTATCCATTCCTATTTAAGGGAATTGCAGGTACAAGCTTTGGAACTTTTTTAGCCTTGGTATTTAACGATTCGGGTATTGTAGCTGCAGCTACTTCCATGATTTTTTCCTGTCTTCCTGTCCTGATTTTATCTATAAAGGAGATTGGTGAAAGGAGATAAATATTGGATAAAAAAGTCTTAATTGTAGTTAGACATTGTACGGGAGGCATGAAAAAGCATTTAAGCCTTATCTTAGAAGGCTTAAAGGGGAAAAATTTTCTTGTTTATTTAGCAGGCCCAAAAGAGGCCTTTTCTGAAAAGGATTTAAAATCTGTAGAAAAATTTTTAGATTTAAAGATTGAAGAAAGCTTTTTCCTTAACGGCTGTCTAAAAGCCCTAATTCTTACAATAAATTTCATCAAAAAAGAAAACATAAAATTGGTGCATTCCCACGGAATTTTGGCTACATTAATATGTGCATTAGCAAAAGGTTTTTGCAGGATAAAGTTGGTCGCTACACTGCACAACATCCCCAGAAAGTACCCTTTTTTTATTAATTTTATTTTCGGTAAATGCGATATAATAATCAGTGTATCGGAAGCAATAAAAAAAGAGTTAGTATTTAACTTTAATATAAATCAAGATAAAATTTACGTTATACACAATTCATTGCCTAATAAAGATATAGAAAAGCTTTTATTTCCTTCAAGACCCTTATTCTTTGGAGGCGTAAAAATCTTTTGCTCCTCAAGGCTTATATACGAAAAAGGCGTAGATGTATTGATAAAATCGGCAAAGATTTTGATAGACGATTTAAAGCTTTCACCAAAAGATATTCAATTTTACATTGCAGGTAGCGGACCTGAGGAAAAATGTTTAAAAAGGCTTACCCAAAAACTTAATTTAAATAATCACGTGGTGTTTTTGGGCTACATTGAAAACGTTTATGAAGTTTTAAAAAACTGTGATATATTGGTATTACCTTCAAGAAAAGAAGGATTCGGAATTTCAATATTGGAAGCCTTTATTCTTAAAAAGCCTGTAATAGCTTCCAGTACCGGTGGAATATTGGAACTTATAAATGACAACGAAAACGGTCTTCTTTTTGAAAGCCAAAATCCAAAAAGCCTTGCGCTTTGCCTTAAAAAGTTAATAAATAATCCCGGCTTAGCTTTAAAATTGGCTGAAGCCGGGTATAAAACCTCCATAAAAAATTTTAATTATGAAACCATGATTGAAAAGCTTGTAAAATGCTATGAAAAATTAATGTAGTTAATTTTGGCCTTTTATTTTCAAGCTGTGCCCGTATCCTTTGTCTACATACCTTCCCGTACTTTCAATATCTTCTATCAATTCCTTAATCCCGGTTTTTATCCTGTTGGGGTAAAGGTAATACTTTTCCTTGAATTTCTCCGGCGTAAAATTAGGCATAACCACATTTGCACCTATATTTAATGCTTTCTTTAAACCATCTTTTATTAGACTGCGTAGGGCAGTTGTCGCGGGAAGATGGGTATCCTTTAAAACAATTCTTCCGACTGCAAGGGTTATCAAAGATAGTTCGGGGTTTTCAATTTTATGGTTTTTTAAAGGAGTATCGGGATGGGGTATAAAGGGCCCTATGCCTGCCATATCCGCTTGAAAATCCCTTAAAAAAGCAAGGTCCAAAGCTAAGTCCTCTATCCTCTGTAAAGGTAACCCCACCATGTTGCCCGCCCCTACCTGATAACCTATTTCTTTTAGCCAATACAGCCTTTTTATTCTTTCATCAAAATCCGAATCGGGCTTCAAAAGATTAAACAATTCCTTATTTGCCGTTTCGTGTTTTAAAAGGTATCTATCGGCACCTGCGTCCTTCCACAGCTTGTATTCTTGGTATTCCCTTTCCCCCAAGCTTAAGGTTATTGCCGCTCCCGTCTTTTCTTTTATTTCATAAACTATTTTTGCAACTCTATCCTTTGTAAAATAAAGGTCCTCTCCCGACTGTAGCACGATTGTTTTTATCCCAAGGTAATTAATAAAAGATGCAGTTTCCAATATTTCTTCTTCAGACATCCTATAACGAGTTAAATTCCTGTTACCCCTTCGCAGTCCGCAGTAAAGACAGTTTCTCCTGCAAATATTCGATATTTCTATAATCCCCCTTAGGTGTACGCCATCACCTGCGTATTTTTTCCTTATATCATCCGCTAGGGAATAAAGGGCATTTTTCTCCTCTTCATCTATTGGGCTAAGTAAATTTTTTATTTCTTCGGTTTCTAAAAATTCTTCTTTTTGGGCTTTCTTTATAACATTTATAAATTCATCCCTCATAAAATTCCTCCGCTAAGCCGCTTTCTTCATCTTTATTTTAGCCCTTATTATCTCCAAGGCTCTTTTGAGCTGGACATCCTCTTTTTTACTAATCTTTTCTTCTACGGCTGCCTGCAGCTGTTTTAGAAAATTGCTGTCAACAATACCGGTGACCTTCAAGCCCTTCATTTTTTGGAGGGCTTCAACCGCTTTTTTAGTTTTGGGGCCGAAAATTCCATCTGCCTTGGTAGGTAAAAGGTTCAAAAAAGCAAGCCTTTCCTGAAGCCCTAAAACATCAAGCCCTATGCTGCCCTTTTTTAGAACTTTGTCTCCCTTTATTGGTGTAAAATCAACTTTCTTTCCTTCTTCCGGTTTGACTTCTATATCGGGTTTTATCCCTAATTTATTTATATCCGTGCCATTTGGAGTAACGTATCTTGCTACGGTAAGTTTTATACCTCCTAATTCCCCTAAGTCAATTACCCTTTGGACCGTAGCTTTGCCGAAAGTCTTTTCGCCGATTATGAGCCCCGCACCAGTATCCTTTATCGCACCTGCAAGGATTTCCGAAGCACTGGCAGAGCCTTCGTTGACAAGGACGGCTAAATCAAAATTTTCTGGTTCTCGATCCGATTCATAGACTTCCTCAGTGCCATTTTTATACATAACTTTTACAATTGGACCCTTGGGAACAAAGAACTTTGCAACTTCGACGGCTTCATCCAACAACCCACCTGGATTATTCCTAAGGTCAAGCACGATACCTTTTACATTACTTTTTTTGAAATATTCTATTGCTTTTGCAATATTTTCTGATGTGTTTTCATTAAACTCGCTGATTTTTATATACCCAATGCCTTCTTCTAAAATTTTGTACTCTATAGGGTTCACCTTTATTATTTCCCGGGTGATATTTACCCTAATAATATCCTTTTGCCCTTCCCTCATTATTCCCAATCTTACTGTGGTCCCTTCTTTTCCTCGTATCATCTTGGATGCTTCTGAGCTTGAAAGCCCCCTTACATCCTTTCCATCTATTTCCACTATTTTATCGTTAGGTTTTAAACCTGCCTTCATTGCAGGAGAATTGTCAAATACAGTAACTACTGTAATGACATTGTCCTTTGAAGTGATAACAACCCCTATTCCTCCAAATACCCCCGTTGTCGTATCTTCAAAATCCTTCAGATCCTTTGGCGTAAAATACTCCGAATAAGGGTCGTTTAAAGACTCTACCATTCCTTTAATTGCGCCTTTTATAATATCAAGCCTATTCACATCATAAGGATAGCTGTTTTCAATAAAATCGGTAAGCTGTTTTAAAAATTCAATCTCAGGAGGTATATTGCTACCGTCTTCCTGAGCATAAGCAGAAAAATTAAAGGTAAACAAGAAAAAAATCAAAAGTATTAAAGGTATCAACTTTTTATGCAGTATTGATTTCATCTCCGGTTTTGCCTCCCCGTAAAACATATTAATAAATTTATTTTTTATTCTATCATTAATCCTTCAAACAGTCCATAAGTTTATCCTGTCCGAATAATCGAATAAAGCAATAAAAGCCCAAAGATGCCTGCTACAAGGTAGCCCAATATCCCTATAGCAGAAATTCCGAAAATATATGGGCCAACATCAGCGCGTATTATAAGGGAAGAGGCTACTATTATCGCTGAAACAATTAATCCTATTACCAAGCGATTCACCATCCTGTTTAACTCAAAGGCAAACTTTTCAAGGCCCTTATATTCAAAATCGATTTTTACGCTGTCCTCTCCCAACTTATCTTTCAGTTTATTCACTATATCCGGTATATTCTTTAACGCCTTTACTACCCTCCTAAGGTCGTCCCCCGCAATTTTAAAAATCCTTTCTGGGCTGTAATTCGATATCATAAGTTCTAACATAAAAGGCTTTGCTACACTTATAATGTCAAAATCAGGATAAAGCTCCTTACCGAGCCCTTCTGCCGTAATTACCGCTTTTATAAGCAAAACTAAATTAGATGGGACCTTTACTCTGTGCTTTTGGGATAATCTAAGCATTTCAGGAAGCATCTCGGACATGTTGATTTCCTTTAAGGTTTTACCGTAATATCTTTCTACTATTTCTTCTATATCAGACCTCAATTTATTATAATTAATTTTTTCCTCGACAAAGCCTATTTCTAAAAGGGTATCACAAATTTTATCTATATCTTTATTTATTGCTCCTCTTACAAGCTCCAACATCTTATATTTATAGTAATTGTCTATCCTTCCCATTATTCCAAAATCAATAAATGCTATTCTGCCGTCTTTTTTTAAAATTATATTGCCACCGTGGGGGTCAGCGTGGAAAAATCCATGATTAAAGATCTGCTTTAATATGGCTCTTGCACCCTTTTCGGCAAGCTCTTTTTTAGAAAAGCCCAGTTTTTCTATACTCTCTATATCTTTAACTTTCACCCCTTCAATGTATTCCATAACAAGAACCTTCTTTGTAGAGTATTCCCAGTAAACTTTTGGAACATACACCGTATCGTCATCCTCAAAATTTCGCCTGAATCTTTCAATATTCCAGCCTTCTCTCAAAAAATCGAGTTCATTTCTTATTCCTTCCGAAAATTCCTCGGCTATCCCTACAGGGTCATATAAACGGGTTTCCGGAATATACTTTTCTATCAGCCTTGCTGCATGAAAAAGAATGTCCAAATCTGCATTTATAACCTTTTCAATATCAGGTCTTTGTACCTTTACAACCACTTCCTCTTGGGTTTTAAGTCTTGCTCTATGAACCTGGCCTATGGAAGCAGCGGCGATTGGAATTTCTTCAAAATAGTAAAAAACATCTTCTAATTTTTCTCCCAATTCTTCTTCTATCATTAATTTTATTTTAGAAAATTCCACACCGGGCACTTCATCCTGCAACTTTTTTAATTCCGTGATGTAGTCTTCGGGAAGAATATCAGACCTCGTACTGAGAATTTGCCCAAGTTTTACAAAAGTAGGCCCCAGCTCTTCAAGCATAAGCCTCACTCTCATTGGAGGTGTTAACCTTTCATCGACTGTTTTGACTTTTGGAACGAATCTTATAATACCAATTTTTTCTAAAATATACCCAAAACCGTATTTTAAAGCTGTATTTATTATCTGTTGTAAACGTTTGGCATTTTGATAAGAAAAACTGGTCTTTTTAAACAAAAAAATTCCTCCCTTCATCTAAAATATAGCATTCCAAGGGAGGAATGTAAAATTTAATAGCTGTGCTTTAACCTACCATAGTTTAATATATGCCGCTTACCCTAAAAAAAGCCGTAAGCTGCCTGTAGCCAAAGTTCTCCAAAATAGCATAAAACATTAACTTTAAAAACTATTCCAAGCTTTTATATTTATTAAAGGTATATTCTTCCAGAAGTATTGCTTCTGCTGAAAGGATAACCCTGTAGCAGATGGAAATTGCCAAAAATAAAAGGAAAAATAAGCTTCTTTTAAAAAATCATCTTCAGAAGTTTTTAAATAGACTTCCATATTTTTGTTTTTCAATTCATAAATAAAATTTAACCTTATTCTCTTTTCTTGTCACGGGTAAAGCTTGCCTCAATCTCGGCAATAATTATTTTCAATTTTAATTTAATTATATTATTCTCTCTACAACAATGCTTCCTTCCCTATTTAAGAAAATTGCTCTTTCAATAGTATCTCTTACTCTATACACTGCATTACCTATCTTTACAGCAACTCCGGGATATACGACTCCTTTTGCCGTTATCCTTGCTTCTGTAATGTTTTTCAACTCCTCCTCTAATTTCTCTTTTTCCTTGTAGAGCTCATTCAGGTTTTCTTTAAGAGAAGCTCTCGTATTATACAATTTTTCAAGTGTAATATAATTTTCTTGTGACAATTTATTGGCTTTCTTCATTGCTTCAAAAAGGAGTATAGCCCTCTCGACCTTAGCCAACTCAAATTCCGCATTTTTTATACTTGTGACAATCTCCTGTAGCTTTATATTTAAGAAAGGATTTACACCTACTTCAAGTTCAGTAGGTGTTGCCATATGTGAACCTATGGTATTAGCGAATATTTCCCTGTGTGCTGATGCCCTTCCGCCTACCAGCAGGCCTTTTTTGCCGGAAAACTTTATTTTTTCTCCAGCAATTAAGACACTGTGCATTGCGTATTCATTTATGTAAATATTTCCACCAGCTTCTATAAAACCATTTTCAACAAACTTTACAGAAACATCAGATTTTGCCTTTACAACGCCTTTATTACCACCCTTGACGCCACCTCTTATTAAAACCTTGCCTTCAGAAATAACTTCAGCAGATTCCACATAACCCTCTATTTCAATGTCTCCTTGAGCCTTAACGCGGTATCCTCCGACCACATTTCCGTAAATTTTAATACTGCCAATGAACTCCACATTTCCAGTTTTGGGACCTATATCATCTCTTATTTCCATAACAGGATATACACTTATCTTATGATCCTGAAAACTGGGTGAACCATCTATAAGTGAATAAAATTTAGTTTTATCCTCTGAGCACACAACATTTTTACCCACTATGAGTTTTGGTTCCTTCCCATCCTTAGCAGGAAGAAGCTTTCCCTTCACTGTATAACCTGGGATACCCTTTGTTGGCATAATTTTTTCAGCTATCAATTGTCCCTTTAAAACATTTGTAATATAACCAAGTTCTCTAAAATCTACCCTTCCATCTTCGGTTATTTTGGGTTTGAGTTCTTTTTTGAGTTCAAAATAAAATCTAATTTCTCCATCACGCCCTGCTACCGGTTCTTTACCTTTGGCAACAAGAAAATTGGTGTTGTATTTCTTTTCTCTAACAATCCTTTCTACCGCATCAATATCAACGCCATATACTACCCCGCTGTTTTTTAAAGCCTTTAATATGTCATCAGCCTTTAGTTCCTCTCCCTCCCTTATTGGAATTATTTTTACAAAAGCAGACATTTCGTCTTTTGATATTTCGACTTCAATTTTGTAATTTTCTAAAATGTCCATCATGTTTTTGCCTCCCAAAAGTGCCCCCGCAAATATTTTATCATATTTTGTATAATTTTTCATAAAAATACCAAAATAAATACCCCGGCATTTATCCGAGGTAACTTGTTAAATGTTTTGAGTTCGAAGTACCCTTAAAGAATTAAGAACAGCAAGCAGAGCTACTCCCACATCTGCGAATACAGCTTCCCACATTGTTGCACTGCCAAAAGCTCCTAAAATAAGTATCAATGCTTTGACACCAAGTGAAAATACGATGTTTTCAACAACAATCCTTTTTGTATATTTTGCTATTTTTATAGCTTTTACCAATTTAGAAGGTTCATCGGTCATCAAGACAATATCCGAGGCCTCTATAGCCGCATCGGAACCGAGCCCACCCATAGCTATTCCAATGTCCGAACGAGCAAGAACAGGAGCATCGTTTATTCCATCTCCTACAAAAATCAATTTTTCTTTTCTCAATTTTCTCTTTAAAAGCTCTTCCACCTTTTCCACCTTGTGGTAGGGTAAAAGATCTGAATAATATTCTTCGATGCCGAGGCTTTCAGCAACCTTTTTGGCGGAATTAAAGCTGTCACCAGTTAGCATGATAATGTTTTTAATACCCAAATCTCTTAAAGAATTGATAGTATCCTTTGAATCTTCTTTTACTTTATCTGAAATCAAAATAAAACCTGCATAAACTTTATCTACAGCCACATAAACCTTTGTATCTCCTTCTTCCTTTTCTTCACAAAGAATATTTTCTTTTTCCATCAATTTAATATTCCCCACAATTAACTCTTTGTCGTCAACTTTGGCTTTTATACCGTATCCAGAAATCTCCTCAAAACTTCTTATTTTTTCTTTTTTTACTTCTTTCCCATAAGCCTTTAATATGGATATGGCTACGGGATGATTGGAGAAACTTTCCGCATGGGCTGCCAACTCCAAAACCTCATCTGCCGAAAAACCGTTTTCGCTCTTAATTTTTGTTACTTCAAAAACGCCTTTTGTAAGGGTTCCCGTTTTATCAAATACCACAAATTTTGCATTGTTTAAAGCTTCCAAGAAATTACTTCCTTTTATTAAAATTCCTTCTTTTGCAGCCCTTCCTATACCGCCGAAAAATCCAAGGGGTATGGAAATGACAAGGGCGCACGGGCACGAAATTACAAGAAAAATAAGTGCCCTGTAAAGCCATTGAGAGAAAGAGGTATTTTTATAGATAATCGGTGGAATTACTGCAATGAGCAAAGCGCAAAAAACTACAAAAGGTGTATAGTAGCGCGCAAAGGTGGTTATAAAATTTTCGGTGTAAGCCTTTTTTGAAGAGGCATTTTCAACTAAATCCAATATTTTTGAAACTATAGATTCTTTATATTCTTTCATTACCTTTATGACTAAAAGCCCATTTTTATTTACAAATCCGGATAGCACTTCGTCTCCCGGTTTTGCCTCTCTTGGAACCGATTCCCCTGTAATAGAAAAGGTATCTAAAAAAGAGCTCCCTTCTTCGACAATCCCATCTACAGGTATCCTTTCACCAGGTTTTACTATTACAATATCTCCAACCTTTACCTTTTCTGGAAAAACTTTTATTACCTCATTCCCTACTCTCAAATTGACATAATCCGGGCGTATATCCATTAAATCACTTATGGATTTCCTCGAACGTTTCACCGCTATGTCCTGTAAAAGTTCACCGATTTTATAAAAGATCATAACCGCCGCGCCTTCGGGAAATTCTTTTATGGCGAAGGCCCCAATGGTAGCAATGGTCATTAAAAAATTTTCATCAAAAATTTGGCCTTTAAAAATATTCCTTAGGGATTTTTTTATTATTTCTTTACCTGCCAATATATAACTTGATATATAGAAAATAACTCTAAAATTATATGAAATGCTCAGTATGAAAGGCAATAAATATAAAATTAAACTGAAAGTCAAAATAAGGATTTCTTTCTTTTCGGTGTCTTCTAAAAAATAATTTTCCTTGTATTGCTTTTTTTCTTTTACAACCACATGAGGTTCATAAAACTTTACTATTTTTTCAATTTCGCTAATTATACTCTCCTTTTCTTCTTTATTGTTTATTTCAAAGGTAAGGGTTTGATTTACAAGATTTATTGTTGCATTTTTAATACCTTCCATTTCCTTTAATTTTTTTTCAATTTTATCGGCGCACACAGGGCAGGTCAAACCTTCTAAAACGACTTCCTTTTTTAGACCCCCGCTCAAAAAAACACCTTCTCTCACTGTTTTTCATTAATATGAGAAATCCCCTGATCAAAAATTTGCTTTACGTGTTCATCATCAAGAGAATAATATACCACCTTGCCTTCCCTTCTGTATTTCACAAGCCTTGATTGCTTTAACATCCTTAGCTGGTGGGAAACAGCAGATTGAGTCATATTCAAAAGGGCAGCCAAATCGCATACGCACATCTCCGAAGTAAAAAGGGCACATATTATTTTTATCCTTGTGGTATCCCCGAATACTTTAAAAAATTCCGCAAGGTCGTAGAGCTTTTCTTCAGGAGGCATGGTATTTAAAACCTTTTTTACCACATCCTCATGAATTACCGTGCAATCGCATCGGTCAAGATACTCATTATTTTCTCCAATCAACAGCAGCCCTCCTTATTTTAGTTTTATGATTTGAACATTTGAATAATTGTTCATATATTTTGTAAAAATTATATATCGCAAAACATCTTAAGTCAATGCATCCAATATAATTTTTTTAAACTTCTTTTTCTTCTTATATCAATTTTTCAACTTTCTCAAAAAACTTAAGGCAATAAGCTGTGAATTCCCTCATTGCGTTAGTATAAAATTTGTTTCTATGATAAACAATGTTAAATTTGCGTTTAGCGTTCTGCACCGCAAGCCGCGAAATAAAGGAAAGCCCTAAACCACAATGGACGGCATTTATTATAGCCTCAGCACTGTTGAATACTCCCACAGTCTTCCATTTTATGCCATATGCTTTCATTGCAGCCTCAAACACCTCACGAGTGCCACTGCCCTCCTCGCGGATAACAAAGCCCTGGTCTTCAAGCTGTGAGGCATCAATGCCCTTTGCTCCTGCCCATTCATGCGTCGGTGGGCATATAAGCACAAGCTCAATAATTAAATTTTCATGTCAAGATTCTATGAAAATGTCACCCCAAGAGGGGTAGTTTTATTCAGAGAAAATGTCACCTTTTCTTATGGTCCTAACCAAGTATATTTACCCATCTTGATGTGTCAAGGGTAAAATGAACGCTTCGCGCCCTTGACACATCTTCGCTGAGTAAATTAGAATTAATTAAGGCCATAAGAAAACCTATCTCCAAGCCAGCCTTGAGCT
>Ga0207431_10038_pt1 | contig 44126 bp, 47 predicted proteins | sample YelNats1bottle14_FD_187546 | JGI IMG/M metagenome (GOLD analysis project Ga0207431, IMG submission 187546) | Hot spring thermophilic microbial communities from Obsidian Pool, Yellowstone National Park, USA - site 1 bottle 14 (SPAdes) (version 2) | ecosystem: Environmental > Aquatic > Thermal... | reverse complement strand
TAAACTCCACATGGGGCGGGAATATAGTAGATATGGTTCGCTCAACAAGGATACTTGAGATTATAAAAGAGGACAATGTATTAGAACATGTAAACGAGGTATCAAAGGTTTTACATAAGTATTTACACGCATTAGAAGATGAATTTCCCGAATTGGTAAGCAATGTAAGGTATAAGGGGTTAATGGCGGCTTTTGATTTACCGAATCAGGAATTACGGGGTAAGTTTTTGAAGTACTGCTTTGAAGAAAAGATGCTTGCCCTACCTACTGGGGTAGTAGGGGTAAGGTTCAGGCCGATACTTACGGTTACGGAAGAAGATTTGACGGAAGGTTACAAACGCATGAAAAAGGTTTTAATAAGAATGAGAGAGGAAAACAAATAAAATGGGGCAATTTATACGCCCCATTTTTTACTTGTATATGTTTTTAATTTTGTGGCATAATATAATAGCATAAGTATAAGTTTAAGGGTCTTTTATAAAAAAATAAAAGAAAAAGAAGGAATTTCAAAATTTATGTAGAATATATAAAGCCTAAGCCCTTTTATGCCGCATTTTGCACTTATTTTTATTTATATTCTATAAATAGGGAGGAGTGTAATTGAAGTTTGATCTATTAAATAAAACCTTTGCCTCCTTGATAGTTGCTTTTTTAATATTATCCGCGGCTTTGGGCTATTCTTATTTGGAAAAATCAGTGACTATAGTTGATGGAAATAAAGAGTTCAAAGTGAAAACCTTTTCTAATACGGTGGAAGAACTTTTAAAAGAACAGAAAATAACTTTGTCTAAGTATGATAAAGTAGAACCTTCACTCTCTAAAAAAATTAAGGAAAACGATAGAATAACTATCTTTAGAGCCTTTCCGGTTAAGATAATTGATGGAGGCAAAGAGGTTGTAGTAAACACTTTAGCGGATAGTGTAGAAAATATTATAAAAAATGCCAATATACCATTACATGAAAAAGACAAAGTATCTCATCAAAGAAATGAAATAATTAAAAAACCCACGGAAATTAAAATAACAAGGGTTAATGAAAGGGTAGTTGAAGAAGTAAGGAAAATACCTTTTAAGACTGTAACAAGAATAGATTATAACTTGCATTTTGGAAAACAAAATATTATTCAAAAAGGTGAGGACGGAGAAGAAAAAGTTATTACTACAATAGTGTATGAAAATGGGAAGGTAGTAGAAAAAAATACAAAGAAGGTCGTAATTAAGCCTGCAAAGCCGCAAATAATCGTAAGAGGAGGCTTAATGGTTGCATCCCGTGGAGGAGTTGAGTTTGCCTACACAGCTAAGTATAGGATGTTGGCTACTGCTTATACCTATACCGGAAATTTAACGAGGATGGGTACAAAACCTCGAGTAGGAGTTGTTGCAGTAGACCCTGATGTAATTCCTTTGGGAAGTAAACTTTATATTGAAGGATATGGATTTGCAAGAGCAGAGGATACGGGAGGGGCTATCAAAGGAGAGAGGATAGATATTTTTGTAGAAAGTGAAGCGATTGCCCAAAGGTTTGGCAGGAGATGGGTTACAGTATATTTGCTAAAAGAATAGATAAATAAATTTCGATTATTAAAATCCGCCGGTTTTTAAAATCTACCGGCGGATTTATTTTAATAATGAAAATCGTTATCTCTGGAAAATTGACTTAAATATTTTATTTTTCTTTTATGCCTTTTATACCTTTTTATTCCTACCCTTATCCTAAATAGGATGTAGACAATAAGTAAAAGAATTAATACTTTAAACCAAAGATAAGAGGAAATTTTTCTTTTTACCTCATCTTTGGATACTAAGTCTATGCTACCTATTAATTTTTCTCCCTGATAGAAATTCAGTTTTCCAACTACAGCCCCTTTTTTCAAAGGGGCTTTAATTATTTTAGGGATATCTTTTTTGAAGGTTATTGGCTCATTATTATTTTTTTCTACTATGAGGCTAAAATCTTGGGAGGCTATGAGAGTTACTGGATTTCCATATTTTACATTTATTATACCAATTTCTTCTCCCTTTTTGATTATATCCTTTCGTTCGAAATTATTGAAACCGTAATCCAACAAGGAAATGGCATCAGTGTAGATATTCTTACCTTGGGACTTTAAAACAACCGCGATAAGTTGCATTCCGTTCCGAGTAGCTGAGGCAACTATTGTCTGCCCTGCAGAAAGGGTATATCCTGTTTTCACGCCATCGGCACCCTCATAACGCCATAATAATTTATTATGGTTTATTAAAGTTCTGTCGTATTCTTTTCCATGCCATGGTATATTCAAAGTTTTTGTTTTAACTATTTTGCTAAAAGTGGGATTGTTCAAAGCATAACGGGCAATCATTGCAAGGTCGTATGCAGTTGTGTAGTGGTTTTTATCGGGAAGGCCGCTTGGGTTAACAAAATTTGTATTTTTTGCACCTATTTCTTTAGCTTTTTCATTCATAAGTTTTACGAAGTCTTCAACACTACCCGAAATGTGTTCGGCAATGGCAACGGCAGCATCATTTGCGGAATTAAGCATTAATGCGTATAGCATTTGCTCTAATGTAAGGGTTTCACCTACTTCAAGATATATCCTCGAACCATCGGATTTAAAAGCTCTTTCGCTTGTTGTAACTTTGTCATTCAAATTACCTTTTTCTAATGCTATAATTGCGGTCATTATTTTTGTTGTACTTGCAGGTTCAAGGCAGAGGTGGGCATTTTTTTCATATAGCACTTTTCCCGTTTTAGCTTCAATAAGAATACCGGCAGTCCCTACAATATTTGGTTCATTATTTTGAGCAAAAGAAAAGTTATTTAAAAATAACGTAAAAATAATAAGGAATGACCATATTTTCCCTTTCATGCGGCACCTCTTTTTAAAATCATTTGGGACATGCAATTTTAGTATAACAAAAAATAAGATGAGTTCCAAGGAGTTTCTTTTGTATAAAAAATACAGAAACAAATAAAATAAATAAAAGACAGGAGGGATTTTTCTGAATAACAGATTTTTTTATGCGGGGAAAATATTGAATTTGCAAAAGGATGTTCAAAACCTTGAAGAATGTATTAAAACACTTGAAAGCGATTTAAATTCTCAATTACAGGATTCTCTTGTTAAATCTTCTACTTATATAAAATTACAGAAATTGTTAGATGATGTAGTGTTTTTCCTTTCATACATAAGTAAAGGTCAAAATAATAAAAACGAAAAAGAAGAGCTAATTAAAACTGTTAAGGATAGATTAATTCAAATAATAATTTTATTATTTCAAGATATCCATAAAAGCATGTTTAAATCTGCGGAAATATTAAACTTTGTAGAAGAAGAATTGATATTGGTATTAAACATAGAAAAATTATACAAGAAATTAGAAGAAATTGAAAAAAAGCTTAGGGAGGAATAGGTTTGCTAAAAACATTTTTAATTCTTTCGTTAAGATCCACCGTATTATTTTTTGTAAGCCTTTTAATTGTCAGGTTTATGGGGAAAAGGACAATTGCACAGCTCTCCCCTTTTGATTTAATAGTGATAATAATAATGGGTTCAGCTATAGCAATACCGCTGGAAGATAAAAAAATACACCTAAACTACGGTATAGTGCCCGTGGTAGTTATGTCATTGCTAAATTATCTTATTTCCATTGTTATTTCAAAAAACAGGGTTTTTGAAAACATCCTTCAGGGAACATCAACGGTGCTCGTTAGAGATGGAGAAGTTATTATAAGGAATCTAAAAAAAGAAAGGATAACTATGGCAGACCTTATGATACTTTTAAGGGAACAAAATATTTCAAATATTAACGATGTGGAAGAGGCAACAATTGAACCCAATGGAAAACTCAGCATTATATTGAAAAAAGATAAACAACCCGTAACGCCAAAGGATCTTGGGCTTTCTGCAACTGAAGGCATTTTTAGGACTGTTGTGGTGAGCAATGGTGAGGTTGTTAAAAACAGCTTGGATATGGCAAATGTAGGGATAGAGCAGCTTTTTTCAGAACTTAAGAAAAGAGGTATTAATAGATTGGATGAGCTTGAGAAGGTTTGGATTGACGAAAATGGCAAAATTACTTTTGAATTAAGCTCTGAAAGGAGATAGGTTTATGAAGAAAAGAAACGAGGGATTTTATGGAAAGCTAAATGTAAGTGCGGATGAGATCAAAAGAGAATATGGAGTAGACCTATACCTTTTTCTCGATGCGGTTGCTTTGGGTTTAAGCGATGAGGAGATTTCCGATATGATCGGATATGATTTGGAAACAGTCAAAAAAGTGAGAAAAAGACTGGGAAATGTGGGAAGCGAGATAGGTCTTACCTATAAAAAAGACCTACCGACCTGATTATTATTTTTTTTTTATAATTTTGGAAATAATTTTATTGATATTGTTAAAAAATTGACAATATATATATTATAACTTATAATTATAATGTGTTCTTGTATAATTTTATAAAGGAGTGTTTTTATGAGAAAATTAAGTGTTTGTGTTGGAAGCTCATGTCATTTAAAGGGTGCTTATGATATAATAAAAATATTCGAGAAAATGATAAAGGAAAACAAGCTTGAAGACGAGGTAGAGCTTAGTGCTGAATTTTGCTGCGGAAATTGTACGCGTCCTGTATCGGTGAAAATAGATAATGGTGATCCTTTTTCAGTTACCCGTGAAGGTGCCTATGAGTTTTTTAAAAAACATTTCTTGGAGGAGTAGATTTTGGAGGTTATAAATTTTGCCCGCGCCAACTGCAAAAATTGTTATAAATGTGTAAGAAACTGTCCGGTAAAGGCCATAAAGGTTAGGGATGGGCAGGCGGAAATTGTTTTTGAAAGGTGCATAACCTGCGGAACCTGTCTTATTAATTGTCCTCAAAACGCTAAAACTGTAAAAAGCGACATAGAAAAGGTTCATGAGATATTAAAAGAGGAAAAGGTAGCGATAAGTCTTGCACCTTCTTTTGCTGGAGTTTTTAATGACATAAGCCCTGAAGATTTCATCCAAACTTTGAAAGAATTCGGATTTAAAAACATCTTCCCTACTTCTTACGGTGCAATTTTAATAGCAAAGAGTTATGCTAATTATTATAATGATAGGCAAAAAAGCATTATAATTTCCTCTGCTTGTCCTGCATCCAATTATTTGATTCAAAAATATTACCCAGAATTGGTGCCCTTTCTTATCCCGGTGGTCTCACCTATGATCGCTCATGGAAAATACTTGAAAAAGGTTAAAGGCTATTCAAAAGTAATTTTCATTGGGCCTTGCCTTGCAAAAAAGATGGAAGCCCAAGAATTCCAAGGGGTAATTGATGCGGTTGTAACCTTTGAAGAAATAAAAAAATTGTTTGAAGGTAAAGGAATGGTTTCTGAGGAGGAAAAGAAGGAACAAGAGAAACAAATTATTTCCATAAAAGATGAAGCGGCTCTCTATCCTGTGCCGGGTGAAACGATTAAAACCTTTGCACCTTATCTAAAAGAGAGGTGGAGAAAAGAAATCTCTGTAGACGGAGTAAATGAATTAATAGAAATTTTTGAAGAAATAAAGAAGGGCTATTTAAAGGATGTATATATCGAAGCAAATGTTTGTAAGGGCGGATGCAGCAATGGTCCGGCTACAGGAGACAAAAATAAGGACAAGTTTATCAAATTGGAGAAAATTAAGGATTTTGCAGCAAAGATAAAAAATAATTATGATTTTAGAGAAAGCAGTGAAGAGCTTCATATTGGAGAATTTTCCAAAAAGTTTGAAGCGATTAAGATAATAAAAAAGATGCCCACTGAAGAAGAAATCAGAAATATATTGAGGAAAATAGGGAAATACAGTAAAAAGGACGAACTTAATTGCGGTGCATGTGGGTATGATTCCTGCAGAGAAAAAGCCATTGCAGTGTATAATGGAATGGCTGAAATATATATGTGCATGCCTTATATGAGGGCAAGGGCAGAGTCCATTTCCGGATTGATTATAGATTCTACTCCTAATGCAATAATAGCGGTAAATAAAAAGATGGAAATCCAGGAATTCAATCCTGCTGCAGAAAAAATGTTTAATAAATCTAAAGAGGAAATTATCGGCATGCCTTTAAATTATCTTTTTGATGACAGTGATTTTCGCTTTGTTGCCAATTTTAAAGAAAATATAATTGCAAAAAAGGTAAAATTGCCGGATTATGGCTTGACAACCCTGCAGAGCATTTACTTTTTAAATGATCATGACTTGATTATCGGTATTATATCCGATATTACAAAACAGGAGGAAGACAGGATAAGAAATATTGAAATAAAGAAGAAAACCTTAGAGACCACACAGCAAGTTATAGAGAAACAAATGAGGGTAGCTCAGGAAATTGCAAGTGTTCTTGGGGAAACTACTGCTGAAACCAAAATGCTTTTGAATAAAATTAAAAATATTTTAAAGGAAGAACTTCCCGATGAATAATATCCTGTTTCGTACAGAAATTTATTTTGAAAGCATAAACAAATACGGTGAAGAACTTTGCGGAGATAAGGTAGAAGTAATTAAAACACCGGAAAAGACAATTTTTGTTATGGCGGATGGTTTAGGAAGTGGTGTGAAAGCAAATATTTTAGCAACACTTACAACAAAGATTGCTGCCACTATGCTTAAAGAAGGGGCTTCTGTTGAAGAAACGGTAAAAACCATTATAGCTACACTACCGGTATGTAAGGTTAGAAAAATTGCTTATTCAACCTTTACAATTATAGAAATATCCTCTAATGGAAAATGCTCAATCATTGAATACGATAATCCTCCCGTATTTTTTTTGCGGGAAGGAAGGGTGCAAAAAATTCCGGTTAATTTTCTTGAAATTGAGGGAAAAATTTTAAAGGAGTCTTTTTTAGAATTAAAAAAAGAGGATTTATTGGTTGTCGTAAGTGATGGTATAGTACACGCAGGTATTGGTGGCATCCTAAATTTGGGCTGGCAATGGGAAAATATCGCTGATTATTTAGAAAAAGTTATAAAAAATGAAACAAAACCTGCAGAGATAGTTAAATTGCTTATAACCATCACCAACAATTTTTATTTAGATAAGGCAGGTGATGATGCAACTTGCGCAGCAATCAAAGTTGTTGCTCCCAACCGATTGACCGTAATTGCAGGTCCACCTGCAAACCCTGAAGATGATTTGAAAGCAGTAAAGTGTTTTATGGAAAACAAAGGGAAAAAGGTGGTTTGCGGCGGGACTACTGCTCAAATTGTTGCAAAGATCCTAAATAAACAGTTAGTGACATCCACCGAATTTATTGACCCGCAGGTTCCACCCGCAGCCCATATTGATGGTATTGATCTTGTCACTGAGGGAGTACTCACCTTAGCTAAAACCCTTGAGAAATTAAATAATATTGCTGAAGGAAAAATTCAACTGAAAGAGTTGATACATCATAAAAAAATGGACGCTGCTACGCGTCTTGCACTTATGCTTTATGAGGCAACAGATATAACTTTTATTATAGGAAGTGCTGTAAATCCAGCCCATCAAAACCCAGATTTCCCTAAAAACCTTTCTATTAAACAAAACGTTATCGGTAGTATAATAAATATTTTAAAAAAAATGGGCAAATTCGTAGATGTTAAAAACTTTTAGTTTTGTTTATCTTCCATTTTAATTTTTGCATCCTTCCTAAAACCGGGAGGATATTTTTTATACTGTTTTTTTTGAGAGCTTACTTCTCTTGGATTTGGCCTGCCTGCAGGTTTATATATATTTGAACCGATTTCGGTATTTGCAAAGGTTTTTCTCATTGCAAATAGTTTTTTCTTTAGAGACATTTTTTGGTCCTCCCATTAATATCAAAATCATTATCACGATTGGTCAAGGCTTTCTAAAACCTCATCAAAAAGATCAATGTCACACCTTCCATTAACCCAATGGATACAGGTGTCACACCTTACATTTTCTTCATTTTCTTCCAAGTTTGTCATTGTCTCAATAGGAGCATAACCAGGACAATTTTTGCCGACGCTTTCAAGCTGCTGCCTGCTTACCATTTTATGTTCCTCCTTCGTATAAATTTTCATTTATATTTTTTGGATTTTATAAAAATATATTTATGCATTTCTTGGAAGAAAAAAGTCATGAAAAAAATATTTACAGCGAAAAATAGATATAATATAATTAAAAATAATGAGAACTGTAGAATCAAAAAAATTAGCCAAAAAGAAGGGAGGCGTTTTTATGCCTTTATACGAATATATTTGCAAGGACTGCGGAAATAAATTTGAGGAATTGAGGAAGGCAAATGAAGCCGATTTACCAATTGAATGTCCAAAATGTAAAAGTAAAAATACAAAAAAAGCTCTTTCCTTGTTTGGTACATCCGGTGGATCTTCAAGCACTACTGCTTCATCAGCACCCGTGAGAAAATTTGGCTGAGCATCCTGTTAAAACCCCTGTAAGGGGTTATATTTTTTATTGTAGGCATTTTTATTATCTGCTAAAATTAAAAAAAACAGTAAAAGAAAGGGATTCTTATGGAGCTTTCTGGGGTACTTGAAAACCTGAAAAAGAAGGATTCCTTTATAAAAAATGTGACCTGCTGGAAGGTAATTCCCAGCAGAAAAGGGGAATATGCTCCTTTTCCAGATTGTATTGATAAAAGACTTGTCAATGTTCTTTTAGATAAGGGTATTAAAAGCCTTTATTCTCATCAAAGAAAGGCAATTGACGAAGTAATGAAAGGCAACAATGTAGTGGTTGTCACTCCCACAGCTTCAGGAAAAACTTTATGCTACAATATTCCCGTTTTAAATGAAGTTTTAAGGGATGCTAATTCAAGAGCCCTATTCCTTTTCCCTACAAAAGCCCTTTCTCAAGACCAGGTTTCGGAGCTTTTAGAACTGATCGAAGGGATTGGGGAGAATATAAAAACTTATACCTATGACGGGGATACACCTCAAGATGCAAGGGTACTAATTAGAAGGGATGGCCATATAGTAGTGACAAATCCTGACATGCTTCATACGGGCATTCTCCCCCATCACACAAAATGGATAAAGCTTTTTTCAAATTTGAAGTATGTAGTGATTGATGAACTTCATACATATAGGGGTGTATTTGGAAGCCATACAGCAAATGTTATAAGAAGGTTAAAAAGAATATGCCGGTTTTACGGTTCAAATCCTCAATTTATCCTGTGCTCCGCTACAATAGCAAATCCCGGGGAATTAGCAGAAAAGTTGATTGAAGAAAAGGTTAAGGTTATTGATGAAAACGGGGCGCCCTCGGGTGAAAAAAATATCATATTTTACAACCCTCCTATAGTAAACAGGCAGCTTGGTATTAGGAAAAGCAGCATACTGGAGGCTAAAAATTTAGCTTTAGAATTTCTAAGAAGAGATATTAAAACAATAATTTTTGCAAAAAGCCGGCTTGCGGTTGAACTTATTTTAACGTATATAAGGGAAGGGTTAAATGAAAATCCCCTTTTTAAATCCTCTATAAAAGGTTATAGGGGTGGATACCTCCCAAAGGAAAGAAGGGAAATTGAAAAGGGGTTGAGGGATGGAGAAATAAAAGGGGTAGTAAGTACCAATGCTTTAGAACTTGGCATTGACATAGGAAGCTTGGATGTGAGCTTAATTACGGGATATCCAGGTACGGTTGCAAGTACATGGCAGCAAATGGGAAGGGCAGGGAGGAGAAACTCCAATTCCTGTTCAATACTAATAGCTTCAAGCAATCCATTAGACCAGTATATAATTAATCATCCAGATTATTTTTTTGAATCCCCTCCCGAATCGGGGCTTATAAATCCAGATAACCTTTACATTTTGGTGAGTCATATAAAATGCGCTGCTTTTAAGCTTCCCTTTGAAGATGGAGAGAAGTTCGGAAATGCCCCTATACAAGAGTACCTTAAATTTTTAGAAGGGGAAGGTATATTAAGGCATGTAGGTGGCCGTTGGCACTGGATGTCTGAGGCTTTCCCGGCCGAAGAGGTGAGCCTGCGCAGTGCCAGCATGGAAAACTTTGTAGTTATAGATATTACAACAACACCGCGGGTTATAGGGGAAGTGGATAGGGCAAGCGCCCCCATGCTTATTCATGAGGAAGCTATTTATATACATGATGGTCAACAGTATCAGGTGGAAAAATTGGATTACGAAGAAAAAAAAGCTTACGTCCGGAAGGTGGATGTAGATTATTATACAGATGCTAGCGTATCAATAAATATTAAGGTACTTGATGTCTTAAAGCAGGATTTTATTAATTCAATATCGAAAAAATACTTTGGAGAAGTTCTCGTGACAACACTTGCAACTATGTTTAAGAAGATAAAACTTTTTACTCATGAAAATGTGGGTGCAGGTCCTATAAAATTACCTCCAGAAGAAATGCATACAACAGCGTTCTTTTTCACTTTTGAGGATAAAGAATTGGATCCGGAAAAAATACAGCAGGGTTTGTTGGGACTCTGCAATGTATTGGTAAACCTTGCGCCTTTGTATTTAATGTGCGATCCCAAAGACATCAGGGGGGTTGTTGAAATAAAATCACCCTTTTCAAAGCAGCCTACAATTTATATATTTGATAATTATCCTGGAGGAGTCGGTTTTGCAGAAAAACTTTACGATATTGATAAGACTTTGCTTAAAGCAGCAAGACAGGCTATTTTAGAATGTACCTGTGATGAAGGTTGTCCTTCCTGCGTGGGTCCTGTTGAAGATGTAGGATACTATGCAAAGGAAAGTGCCCTTGAGATTATCCAGGGGGTGCTTGGGGATTGAACTTAACCGAAAAATTGAAAGCTTTTGTCGGAAGTTCGAAGGGCAAAATAGAAAAGGATGAAAAGGGTAAAAAATATTATTGGCTTTTAGAAAAAATAAAAGGGGAAGTTGTCAAAACACAATATGGTGAGCATATTGAAAAAACTGTTATTTATGGGAAACAATATGAACATTCAGGGTTAAAGCTTTCTAAAATATTAGAAATCCCCTTTGATGAGCTGGATGCAATATTTAACAATAAACATAAAGGCATGGATATTTTAAGAACGGCTTTTTTGGACACAGAAACCACCGGACTTGCAGGAGGGTCAGGGACCTATGCTTTTTTAATAGGAGTAGGTTTTTTTGAAAAAAACTGCTTTAAAATACTGCAGTTTTTTATGCCCGATTATTCAGAGGAAGCATCAATACTGGTAAGGCTTAACAATGTATTGTCCGAGTTTGAATTTCTTATAACATTTAACGGCAAAGTCTATGACATTCCCCTTTTAAATACAAGATATATCATTAATAAATTAGATTCTCCTTTAAAAGAAATACATAATTTAGATTTGCTGACAGCTTGTAGGAAAATATTTAAAAAAAGGTTAAAAAGTGTAGCGTTGAGTAATTTAGAAAAACAACTTTTGTATATGGAGAGAGAAAATGACATTCCCGGTTTTTTGATTCCTTCGGTGTATTTTAATTATTTAAGGACTGGAGAAATTGACGGTTTATTACCCATTTTTTATCACAATCAGAAAGACATTCTTTCAATGGTAAATCTACTTTATGCTGTTTTTGATGTAGTAAAAAATCCTTTGTATTCTCATATTTGCAGGGATGAAGATTATATCTGTATAGGAAAGTTATATGAGGATAGAGGAGATTTCGAAAAAAGCATTGAATGCTATAAAAAAGCCCTTGAAACAGAGAGTGTAAAAAAAGAGGCTTACGTGAGACTTTCCCTTCTTTATAAAAAATTAAATATGTGGGATAAAGCTGTAGACCTTTGGATGGAAATGGTAAATAAAAATATTGACCCTGTATTTGCATTAGAGGAACTTGCAAAATATTTTGAGCACAAAGAAAAAAATTATGAAGAAGCTGTAAAGGCTGCCGAAAAAGCCCTTTCAATTTTAATGATAAAAAAAAGATTACTTCATATTGATGATAATAAGATCTTTGATTTTAAGAAAAGGCTTGAGAGGTTAAAGGGTAAAAAATCCAAAGCTATCGGACAAATTTATTTACTATAAAGTTATTTTTAAATGAATGAAAATTATTATATTTTTATAATAATACAAAGGAACTTTAAAAAACTTAAAAAATACAAAAGAGGGGGTATAATTTTATGAAAGAGGCCCTTTTAATGGCGGCTCAGCTGATGGCTGTTTCTGCTAGAACGGCTCCAAAGGCTGCGGGAAAAGATTTTGTAGAAATCAAGATTATCGAAGGTGAAGATATCAAAAAATTGGCTGAGGAAATGAGGGAGTATGGGAAAACAACTGGAAAAGCAAATTTTGATAGGGACGGAAAGAATGTAGAAGATTCGGACGTAGTTCTTTTAATATCTTTAAAAGATGCAAAGCCCCTTGGGCTGAATTGTGGAGCGTGCGGATACCCTGAATGTTCAAAACTTCCTCCTGCTGCTGAAGGCCCGGAATTTAAAGGCCCAGTATGTGCTTGGAGGCTCATGGATTTAGGCATTGCTATGGGCTCTGCGGTAAAGACTGCGAGCATTTTGAATGTAGACAATAGAATAATGTACAGAATAGGAGTGTTGGCAAGAAAAATGGGATTGATTGAAGGCGAAGTTGTTGTGGGTATTCCTCTTTCGGCAACCGGAAAAAATATATACTTTGATAGAAAATAAATAGAAAAATAGAAAATAACATTAAGATGATTTTCTATAAAAAATCTTTAATGCTTTTTTAAAAAAGTATATTTAATTTTTTGCTCCATTATGCTTTAATATACATAACGACTGTAATAAATACGGAGAGTCTCTATTTACACCTGATGCAGGTAAAGATGAGAAAAAGCTTGGTTTATGATAAGTCGAGGGATTAAGTATGAGTACAATCCTGGAGGGTTTAAAGAAAGGCTTAATAATGCTTTTTTCCTTTGATAGGGAAGTTTACTCTATAGCTTTTTTTTCCCTTAAAGTTTCCATTACTGCAACAATTATCAGCGTAATTATTGCTTTTCCCATATCAATGTTTTTAGCCCTTAAGGATTTTCCCGGGAAAAAAGCGGTAATTAGTTTGGTAAATTTAGGTATGAGCCTTCCACCTACGGTAGTGGGCTTATGGGTAAGCCTGTTGCTTTGGCGAAGCGGCCCCTTGGGGATATTAAAATTAATTTATACACCAACTGCTATTATTATTGCTCAAACAGTAATTGCAACTCCTATAGTTTTATCCCTCGCAACAGCTGCTTTTCAGCAATTGGATAAAAAATTAAAATGGCAGATAATGTCGCTCGGAGCGACTCCACTTCAATTAATGTATTTGATGGTTAGAGAAGCCCGCTATTCTCTTATGGCTGCAGTTATGGCAGGATTTGGAGGTGCAATTTCAGAAGTGGGTGCTTCCATGATGGTTGGAGGTAACATTGAAGGCTACACCCGCGTTTTGACCACAGCAATAGTTTTGGAGACAAGTAAAGGCAACTTTGATACAGCCCTTGCCCTTAGCATTATATTGATGGTTTTATCCTACTTGGCTACTTTCTGGCTCACCCTTATTCAGCAGCGGAGGTATTAGAAAATGTTTGTTATTGAGGGATATGACCTTTTGGTGAAATCTAAGGATAAAGTTATTTTGGATATTGATGAAATAAAAATCCCAAAAGGCAGCGTTTTTGCCTGCATAGGTCCAAATGGAGCAGGGAAAAGCACACTTATTAGAATATTAGCCCTTTTGCAGGCTCCACAAAAAGGAGAAATATTTTTTAATGGAGAGAAAGTGAGGCCAAAGAATATTATAAATATACGAAGGAAAATGTCTGTGGTCTTCCAGGAGGCACTGTTATTAGATGCCACGGTAAAGGAAAATATCATTCTGGGTTTGAAAATAAGAGGAATAAATCCAAATGTAGCAGAAAAAAAAGCAAAATACTGGATGGAGAAGTTTAATATTTTACATCTTGAAAAAAAATGGGCAAAAGTACTTTCAGGAGGGGAAGCAAAAAGGGTAAGTTTGGCAAGAGCCTTTGCTTTAGAACCGGAAATAATTTTTTTAGATGAACCCTTTACAAACTTAGATAGTTACAATAAAAAAAGTTTGTTGAATGAACTTTCAGAAATCCTAAAGGGAACAGCTACTACAACTTTTTTTGTAAGTCATGATATGGATGAAATATCATTATTGGCTGATAAAGGTATAGTTTTAAACGAAGGAAGAATAATAAAGGAAGGCAAAATTTATGAAATTATTAGCTAAAGATTGCGAAGTTTAAGACTTCGTGCTATAATATACTAAACCTTACTTTCTTCGGTAAAGTGCCTTTTCCCTGCCTAAAGCGAGCGAAGGATGGTGGAAGCTTCGCGGCACAAAAGGCATGTGGCAGCCGAAGATGCATTGGACCATTAATTATTTTTATAACATCTCTACTCTTAAAAGTGGCAGGAGATATTCCTGCAACTAGGGTGGAACCGTCCGAAAAGGACCCCTAGGCCTTCTACAGGTCTTGGGGTTTTAATTATTATTAAAAAAATCTTTATAGAAAGGGGTTTAATATGGCTGAAACAGGAGAAAAACTAATGAATAAAATTGTATCTTTATGCAAGAGGAGAGGGTTTGTTTATCAGGGCTCGGAAATTTACGGAGGGCTTGCAAATACCTGGGATTACGGACCTTACGGAGTAGAGCTTAAGCAAAACATTAAAAGGTATTGGTGGAAAAAGGTAGTGCATGAGAGGGACGATGTGGTTGGTCTTGACTGTGCTATTCTTATGCACCCGAGAGTATGGGAAGCATCAGGGCATGTTGCGGGGTTCAACGATGCTCTTATTGACTGTAAAAATTGTAAATCTCGATTTAGAGCTGATCATCTAATAGAAGAGACCTTAGGACTTCATGTAGAAGGAAAAAGTGTAAAGGAATTATCGGAAATTGTGCATGAAAACAAGATAAAATGTCCTGTTTGCGGTGCTGTCGATTGGACTGATGCAAGGGTATTTAACCTGATGTTTAAAACCCATCAGGGTGTTACTGAAGATTCAAGTTCTATTGTATATTTAAGGCCTGAAACAGCTCAGGGAATATTTGTAAATTTTAAGAATGTTGTAGATACGTGCAGGGTAAAACTTCCTTTCGGTATTGCTCAAATCGGCAAGGCTTTTAGAAATGAGATTACTCCGGGTAATTTCATATTTAGGACAAGGGAATTTGAACAAATGGAGTTAGAATTTTTTGTAAAGCCCGGAGAAGACATGGAATGGTTTGACTACTGGAGAAATTTTACTATAGAGTTTTTTACATCCATAGGTGTTAAAAAAGAAAATTTGAGACTTCGGGACCACTCACCTGAAGAATTATCTCATTATTCTAAAGCAACCACCGACTTGGAATACAATTTCCCATTCGGATGGGGTGAACTCTGGGGGGTAGCTAATAGAACAGATTTTGACTTATCAAGACATATTGAGTATTCGGGTAAATCTCTAACGTATTTTGACCAGGAAGAACAAAAACATATTGTTCCGTATGTTATAGAACCTTCCTTGGGCGTAGACAGGGCAATGCTTGCTATCCTTTGTGATGCCTATCGGGAAGAAATTGTTGAAGGAGAGACAAGGGTTGTATTAGGGCTTCATCCGGTAATGGCACCTGTGAAATGTGCTGTATTACCACTCTTAAAGAAGGAACCCTTGGAAGAATTGGCAAGAAGGATTTACCGTGACTTAAAGAAGTATTATACGGTAGAGTATGACAATTCAGGGAGCATCGGCAAAAGGTATAGAAGGCAGGATGAAATTGGCACACCTTACTGCATCACTGTAGATTATGAGAGTTTAAACGATAATAAAGTTACAGTAAGAGATAGGGATACAATGCTTCAGGACAGAATAGAAATCAGCAGAGTAAGGGATTATTTGGAAGAGAAATTGAGGATATAAAAATTAAAATTGCCCCCTTGGTTTGAACTTTATGACGTCAATCATTTAATAATGGTTGGCGTCATTTTTATGTTGTCTGATTCATAATATACTGTCTGGATTCTATAGGTGTCATACAGTTAAGTCTCTTTTGATAGCGATAGTTGTTGTAATAATCTATGTATTCAATAATTGCGGCTTCTAGTTCCTCGTATGAATTAAATTTTCTCAAATAATACATTTCTGATTTCAACATTTCCCAGGATGCTTCCATTGGTCCGTTATCTATACATATAGATACCCTTGACATGCTCTGAATCATGCCTGCCTCATCCAGCCTCTTCTTAAATGCCTTTGTTGTATATTGTGAACCTCTATCACTATGAAATATAGGTTTTACATCAGGATGTTCATCATGGGCATTGTCAAATGTCTTGAATACCAATTCATTATTGTTCGAGTGCCCAAGCGCAAAAGATACAATACTTTTATCTCCCAAATCCAGTATTGCACTAAGATAAGCTTTGCTGTCTATTCCATATTTAATTTCAGTCACGTCTGTAAGCCATTTTTTACCTAATCCATCCTCATTAAATTCTCTATTGAGCACATCTTCTGCAGTGATTTCAGATATGGAGTTAATATAATTCTTTTTCTTTCTGCGGTACACATATTTTAAGTTAAGTATTCTCATCACTCTGTAGATTCTCTTGTAATTTACACGAAGATGATACGAGGAACGTTGTATTCCTGCAATATGGCATAATTCTGTGATTGGATATGCCATATTGTCATGAAGTTCCTGTATTGTAAGATATATGCTTTCATATCTTACCTGGCTTAATACCGCCTCCTTTTTATCTCCTCGAGTTTTTTTAAGAAATCTATCTCCATTTGTTGCCTGTAGTTTTTTGATTCAAGCAATTTATTCTGCGCTTTCAGTTTTTCTATTTCGGACATTTCACTTTCATTTTTTCTTTTACCACGTCTATCCTGCAGGGCTTCAACACCGCCGTTTTCATATTTACTTACCCATGTATAAACCTGTTTATAAGACACCTGATATTTCGGAGCAGTTTCAGCGTAATTATTCTGATGTTCAATACAATATTTAACTATTTCAACTCTTTCATCATAAGTGGTTTTTCTACCATTAGTCATTATAGGCGTTCCTCCTGTTCCAGAAGTTTTCAGTTCCTTATGACTATTATATTTCAAAACCCACTCATGAAGCATTCTTTTTGAACGTATCCCATATTTTACACATATTCATCCCATAAAAATATGCTCCTCCCTGTGTTAAACAGTTTTATTATTTTAACTGTCTACCACAAGGGGAGCATATCAGTTTTGCTACCAAGGGGATTTTTTTTTGCATATCTGGGGTTTTCTGCATAATAAGCAAATTTATATTGTTAACAAAATAACTTTCTTTTATAATTTTATTTTTTAGAAGGAATTTTTAAAAATAAAGAGAATATAATAAAATATAAAATATAAAATATCCAAGAAGTATTAGATAATGCAAAAATGAAACCCCTTTCATAAAAGATATATAATTAAGCAAAATACTATCTTTTGTTTATACATTAACTAATATTTTTGTATATTGAAAGAAATGTAACCGCTTACATTTTTCTTACAAAGGTGATAATTAAAAATATTATTAATTTAAGGATGGTGCATTGATGTCAGTAACAATCTACGATGTTGCCAAAAGAGCCAATGTTTCTATAGCTACAGTTTCAAGGGTGTTGAATAATAATCCGCTTGTTTCAGAAAAAACCCGCGAAAGGGTGTTGAAGGCAATAGAAGAATTAAACTATTCTCCAAATGTTATAGCATCTGCTTTAACAAAAAAATCCACAAAAACCTTAGGAATTGTAGTTCCCGATATATCAAACCCTTTTTTTGCAGAGCTTGCAAGGGGAGTTGAGGATGCTTGTAATGATTTTGGATTTACTCTGATTATATGCAATACGGATAATAGCATAGATAAGGAAGTAAGTTATATTAAACTTTTAAAACAAAAAAGTATTGATGGCTATATTATATCAACAGCATATTATAATGACGAAATCGTTATGAAAATGATCAAATCAAAAGTACCACTTGTCCTTTTGGGTAGAGATCTGGAATGCGAAGGGTGTATCTTCGATGCAATAGTTTCAGATAATGAAAAAGGCGGATATTTAGCTACTAAATATTTAATTGATTTAGGACATAAAAGAATTGCATGCCTTTTGGGACCTCCAAGGGTAAAGGTAAGTTTAGAAAGAGAAAAGGGCTATTTGAGAGCTATGAATGAAGCTAATTTAAAAGTCTGTCCGGAATTGGTAGGATACGGTGATTTTAAAGTTGATTTTGGTTATAAAAAGGCTTTAGAAATGCTTACAGGGAGAATAAAACCGACAGCTTTTTTTGCAGCCAACGACTTAACGGCAGTAGGGGTGATTAAAGCAGCAAAGTTTTTAGGTCTAAAAGTGCCACAAGACATTTCAGTTGTTGGCTATGACAATACCATGCTTGCGGAATTGGTTGATCCACCTTTGACAACGATAAGTCAGCAGATGAAAAAGATGGGATATCTGGCTGCGGAAATGCTAATAAAAAGGATTAGAGGAGAAAGAACACCGGGTGATAAAGTGGTTTTTGATGTAAATTTGATTGTAAGGAAGTCGACTGGAAAATTAAACCAAGAATAAAAACAAGAGATTCAAAATAAAAAAATTTTTAAAAAATAATAGACGCTTGCAAAACTAATTTAAAGGCCTTTCGAATTTAACAAAAAAGTAAAGCTAAAAATTAAGCGACAATAAGATGGCCAAGCATTAAAGGAAGTTTTAGCCGATTTTCTCATACTTACTCAAGGGACATAGCCATTTAATACGCTTTCTTGATTTACAATATCCTGCGTATTTGAACTTTAGCGTTGGATTCTTAGGGCATAAAGGCTTAGTATTTCTTGGATTAAGATTAATTACGTCGAGCTCTTTTAAATAGGGTTATGTAAGCTCTACCAATCGGTCTAAGATTTTCTTTAAACCTTCTGGTCCGATTTTATCTTTGAATCTTGAAAAAGTAGCGGGGCCAGGAACGCTTGAAGTAAAATCACAAAAATCTCTTAAAGGTTCAGATAACTCAAGGAAAGTAACCAGAAGCTCCACTGTTGGTATGGAGAAGATTAATAACAGTTCTATTTAAAGCTTCTTAAAAAATATTCTCTAAAAGATGGAGGAAACCCTTCATGTAAAATGGTAAAAGCCCCTGATTTTTCATAAACTTGGGGTTTTGCAATAACCTTAAAAAAATAAAGGAGGGAGGATGATAAGAAAGTTTTATATTTTACTATCCAAAATAACTAAATAAAAGGGGAGGATATATTTATGAAGAAAAGCATTATTAAGTCCTTAAGTTTACTAATAATTGTACTTTTTACTGTTTCAATTTTTGCAGGTTGTGGTAGTAAAACAAGTCAACAACAATCCCAAACATCTAATCAGCAGCAAACTCAGAATATAAAAATAGCAGTTATCGTGAAAGCATTAAATAGTGATTACTGGAAAATTGTAGAAGCAGGTGCTAAAGCAGCAGGTAAAGATTTAGGTGTAGATGTCGTAGTACTTGGTCCTTCTGCTGAAACCGCTGTATCAGAACAAGTAGCAATGATTGAAGATCAGATAACCAAAAAAGTTTCTGCATTAGCAGTAGCTCCCTCACAACCACCTTCAGCAATACCATTTTTTGACAAAGCAAAACAAGCGGGTATACCTGTTGTTTTAATTGATACTGATGCAAATTGGGAGGATAAAGTAAGTTTTGTTGGTACAGGTAACTACAATGGCGGCAAATTAGCTGGTGAATTTTTAGCTCAGAAATTAGGAAAAGGCGGAAAAGTAGCAATAATTAGAGGTGCTATGGGCGATCCTACTCATGATGAAAGAGCAAACGGTGCTATTGAAGTTCTTAAAGCTCAAGGGTTAGAAATTGTAGATATTCAACCCGCTAATAGTGAAAGAGGATTAGGAATGACTGTAATGGAAAATATTTTGCAAGCTCATCCAGATGTCCAGGGTGTTTTTGCTACAAATGATGAAATGGCTTTAGGTGCAGTAAGGGCAATAAAAGCTGCTAATAAAAATATTATAGTTGTAGGTTTTGATGGTTCACCAGATGCATTAAAATCAATAGCTGCAGGTGAACTTACTGCCTCAGTTGCACAAAGCCCTTATAATATCGGTTATAAAGGCGTTGAGGCTGCAGTAAAAGCCGTTAAGAAAGAACCAGTAGAAAAAAGAATTGATACAGGAACATACATAATATCGAAGGAAAACGTAGAACAAGAACAGAAAAAGTTGAATGAAATTTTAGGGAAGTAATTAAAAATATCAAATAATTATGATATTAAAGTAGAAAATTCTTCATTCTTCTGATGAGGCTATAAAGCCTCATCAGAAGAATATGGAGGTATTATTATATGGAACAACAGCCGGTATTATTGATGAAAAATATTAGTAAAAGCTTTCCTGGTGTAAAAGCGTTAAATTCAGTAGATTTTGAATTGAGAAAAGGAGAAGTTCACGGGTTATTAGGAGAAAATGGTGCAGGAAAATCAACCCTTATCAAAATTTTAACTGGAGCTTATCAAAAAGATGAAGGGCAGATTATTTTAAATGGGAAAGAAGTAAATATTACTAATCCCCGAGATGCGATTAATCTTGGAATTGCAGCTATATATCAAGAATTAAATCTACAACCTTTTCTTTCGGTGGCAGAAAATATTTTTTTGGGAAGAGAGATAAAAAGTACAAACAACATAATAAGTTTGATTAATTGGAAAAAAACAAAAGAGGAAGCAAAAAGGATCTTAAAAGAATTAGGCCAAGATATTGACCCTAGTTATCCGGTGAACAGATTAGGTATTGGTCAACAGCAGATGGTTGAAATTGCAAAAATTTTATCAACCAATGCCAATATTATAATATTGGATGAACCTACTGCATGTTTAAGCAGTAAAGAAACAGAAGAGCTTTTTAAGGTAATATTAGAATTAAAAAAGAAAGGTATTTCAATTATTTATATATCACATAGATTAGAAGAAATTTTTACAATATGTGATAGAGTAACTGTTATGAGAGATGGTAATAAAATTATTACATTAGATACAAAAAATACAAATAAAGATGAGTTAATAAAATATATGGTTGGCAGGACTCTTGAACAGCAATATCCCAAGATAAAAACTATCCGAGGCAGGGAAGCATTAAGGGTAGAAAATTTAACTCGAAAAGGAGTATTTGAGAATATATCGTTTACTGCTTATTGCGGCGAAATTTTGGGTATTTCAGGGCTTGTTGGTGCAGGCAGAACAGAAATAGTAAGGGCTATATTTGGTGCAGATCCTGTTGATTATGGGAAAATTTATGTCTTTGGGGAAGAATGTAATATAAAAAGCCCTATTGATGCAATGAATAAAGGAATAGCTTTGATAACTGAGGATAGAAAAAACCAAGGATTAATATTGATCGATAATATATTAAATAATATAACCTTGAGTTCCTTAGTAGACTTTAAAAGAAAAATCTTATTAGATTATAAAGAAATGACAGATAAATCTGTGGAATTAATAAAAAAGCTTAACATAAAAACACCAACTGTAAAAAAAGTTGTTAGAGAATTAAGTGGTGGTAATCAACAAAAGGTTGTAATTGCAAAATGGTTATGTAAAAAAGCAAAAATATTTATTTTTGATGAACCTACTCGCGGCATAGATGTGGGTGCAAAAGTAGAAGTATATAATATTATGAATGAATTAGTCAAAGAGGGAGCTTGTGTAATAATGATATCATCAGAATTACCAGAAATAATGGGAATGAGTGACCGTATTATTGTAGTCCATGAAGGTAAGATTACAGGTGAGTTTTTGAGAGAGGAAGCAAATCAGGAAATAATAATGAAAGCGGCAACAGGAGTTATTTAAGGAGGAATCTAAATTGTTAGCTAAAACAGAAATCCAAGGTAAAATTGAAAATAAGAAAATAAATGTAAAGAATTTACTATCATCAGCAGGGGCACTTGCGGGGTTAATAGTTTTATGTATAGCTTTATCTATTATGTCTCCTTATTTCTTAAAAATAGAAAATATAATGAATATTGCAAGACAATCTGCAATAAATAGTTTAATTGCAGTAGGTATGCTATTGGCAATTTTGACAGGGGGCATAGATTTATCAGTTGGGTCGGTATTAGCTTTATCTACAGTTATTATGGCAATATTAGTTAAAAATTTTAGCTTAAATCCTATTTTAGGGATAATAGTGTGCCTTGGTATAGGAGCCTTTTTAGGATTTTTAAATGGGATTATGCTAACAAAATTACATTTGCCTCATCCATTTATATCAACATTAGGAATGATGAACATAGCGAGAGGATTAGCGCTTATTATTACAAAAGCTACTCCTATTTCTGGCTTCCCAAAATCAATACAATATTTTGGCTCTGCGTTTATAGGGATAATACCTGTAAGCTTCCTTTTGGTAATAGTAGTATATATTATTTATCACATATTTTTGACTAAGACTCCTACGGGAAGATATATTTATGCAGTAGGTGGTAATCCTGAAGCTGCGAGATTATCAGGAATAAATGTAGAAAAAATATTGATTATAGTTTATACACTAAGTGGATTAATGGCTGCAGTAGGGGGCTTAGTTTTAGTAGGGAGGGTTAATGCTGCATATCCATTAGCTGGTTTAGGTTATGAATTAGATGCTATAGCAGCAGTAATAATTGGTGGGGCAAGCTTCATGGGTGGTATTGGAACTGTTTGGGGGACATTGATAGGATCAATGATAATGGCTGTGCTTAGAAATGGTTTAAATCTATTAGGAGTTTCAGCAGAATGGCAGACAGTAGCTATAGGGGCAGTAATAGTGGGAGCAGTTTATATAGATGTTTTAAGGAGAAGGGCAGAAGCCAAAACAAAATAAAATTTTGAAAACTATTTAATTTGTCAGTAGAATATGGTAGATTTTAATAAAGATAATATTTACGAAATCTTTATTATAAATCTACTTAACAAAAATATTTTACAAAACTAAAAAGGAGGTTTTATTAATGTCAAAAATGAAAGCGGTTACATTAATTGCAGATTGGGATCCAAGGCCCGATTTTAAACTTGGTTCCAAGGATATTGAAGGGAGGCAGACTTACTTAGGAAGCCGCGTTTGGAGAAATCCAAGGATTGAAATCAGAGAATACGATATTCCAAAACCCGGTCCAGGGGAAGTGCTTATTGAAGTAAAAGCTTGTGGCATTTGTGGCAGCGATGTACATATGGCTCAAGCGGATGAAGAAGGATATATCTTATATCCTGGATTGACAGGTTTTCCATGCATTTTAGGACATGAACTTTCTGGTGTGGTTGTAGAAGCAGGCCCTGGAGCTTACGATAAGAGGACAAACAAACCTTTTAAAGGTGGAGAACCTGTATGTGCAGAAGAAATGCTTTGGTGTGGAGAGTGCCAGCCCTGTGCGGATGGTTATCCTAATCACTGCGAAAGATTAAATGAAATTGGTTTCAATGTCAATGGTGCTTTTGCAAAGTATATCGTTCTTCCTGCAAAATATCTGTGGAGCTTAGAGCCTCTTAGGGAACGCTATGGAGAAGAAAAAATGTTCCTCGCAGGCAGCTTGGTAGAACCCACTTCTGTTGCTTACAATGCGGTTATAGAAAGAGGTGGAGGGATTAGGCCTGGAGATAATGTTGTTATTTGCGGAGGCGGTCCAATAGGCCTTGCAGCGGTAGCTATATTAAAACGCCATGGTGCTGCAAGAGTAATATTATCAGAACCATCACCTTCAAGGGCAGAGCTTGGCAAGAAATTAGGAGCGGATTATGTAATAGACCCAACAAAAGTAGATTTTACTGAAGAAGTATTAAGACTTACCGATGGATATGGAGCAAGCCTTTACTTAGAAGCTACAGGATTACCACAGATTGTATATCCTCAAATTGAAAAGACTATTTGGGAAGGAAGAACATTGAACTCTACAGTGGTAATAGTTGCAAGGGCTGATGCCAAGATTCCTGTGACTGGTGAAGTTTTGCAGGTAAGAAGAGCAAGAATAATCGGGGCGCAGGGACATTCTGGCCATGGCACATTCCCGAGGGTAATCGAAAGTATGGCTGCGGGCATGGACATGACCCCGATTATAACGAAGAAGATTAAATTAGAAGAGGTTCCAGAACATATCATAAAACTTCAAACAGATAGAACTGAATGCAAAGTAACTTGTGTTATGGATTAATTCTATTTACAAAAGGAGGCAAGAAAAGTGGAGAAACCAAAAGACAAAAAATGGCTTTTAACAGGTAATCCTGCAATTATTTTTGAAGATAATGAGGTTGGAAGGCTTAAAAAGAAGATTTGGGATGCATCAGAAGAGGAAATTGATGCAATATTAAAAGAATATGAAATACCCTCTCCCTCAGAACTGGGAAAAGCGGGATGCTATATTCAAAATACACCAAGAGCTAAGGTGATTGAAAAGAGAAAGAAAAACGATATTGTATTGGTTCCGATTGGATGCACGGAAAATCACGGAATGCACGCTAACAGTGGCCTCGATACTTTCATGGTTACACAGATTCTTGAAGGTGTAAGGCGTTATACCGCCAAGCAGGGGAGAGAAGTTAGTCTTGCATTCCCTCCTCTAAATTACGGTGGACATCCCTATCATCATTTAGGTATGCCTGGAACAGTCGTAATGCCAAAAGAAGTAGTAGAAGAAACCCTCATATATACGATGTTAGGTTTGTGGAATGATGGATTTCGAAAAATTATTTTGGTAAATAATCACGGTCATTTATGGATGCTGGAATCCGCAATTCAAGAGTTTATGAAGAGGTTCCAGCTGCCGGGAATCTTCAGGGTGATAGATTGGCACAGGGCAGTAAGGGAATTTTTCTATCCAACTGATAGACCTGATAGTTTGGAAACTCATTTTGTGCATGCTGATGAAGCTGAGACTTCCGTTGCTCTGCTGCTTTTCCCTGAAATGATAGATATGAGCGTTGTCGAAGATGCTGAACCAGAAAGCTTTTTGCCCGATGGACATTTTGATAAATCTGTAGATCCTTTTGGTAGGCCTAGCCGCTGGTCGGAAGGCGAAGGTCATATGGCTATTGAAAGGGCTGCAACACCTCAAGGTGTTGTAGGAAAGCCAAGCCTTGCCGATCCAAGGAAAGCAAAACGTCCAATAGCAGCAATATTGACATATTTAACCTTAGTTATAGACCAAATTTTGGAGGCTTTCCCACCGGGGACAGTGCCGCCAGTTGAAAAAGTAACATTAAGGACTGAAAAGGAAATGGAGCCTTTCTTGAAAGAACCGTTAAGTCCAGGATGGAAGTCGGTTTATGAACTACCAATGATAGGTGTATTTCATAAACTATAATTAAAAAAGAAAAATTGATTAAAAAAGACCTTCGCCTTTTAAGGGCGAAGGTCTTAAATTAGAATTGAAGGAGGAAGAAAGATGGCAAAGATAAAACTTGGTATTTTAGGTGCAGGAAGAATAGGGAAAATGCACGCAGAGAATATAAAAAGATATTTTAATGATGTGGCTGAAATAAAAGCAGTTGCTGATGTTTTTGCAGATAAAATTTCTGATTGGGCTAAAAACTTGGGGATTGATAAGGTCTATAATGAACATAGGGCAATAATGGAAGATAAAGAAATAGATGCGGTACTCATATGTTCCTCAACAGATACCCATTGTCAATTTATTATTGAAGCGGCAAAGGAAAAAAAGCATATCTTTTGCGAAAAGCCCATCGATTTCGATCTGGAAAAAATAAAAACGGCATTGTCTGAGGTTGATAAAGCCGGTGTTAAGTTACAAATTGGTTTTCAAAGAAGATTTGACCATAATTTTAGAAAAATAAAAGACATGATACAGGAAGGGAAAATTGGTGATATACATATTCTAAAAATTACTTCACGAGATCCCGAACCCCCACCCATTGATTATATTAAAGTATCAGGCGGTATTTTCCTTGATATGACAATTCATGATTTTGATATGGCAAGGTATTTAACAGGGAGCGAGGTTGAAGAAGTTTTTGCTGTAGCTAATGTATTAGTGGATAAGAGAATTGGGGAAGTTGGTGATGTAGATACGGCTATTGTTACATTGAGATTTAAAAACGGAGCATTAGGAGTAATAGATAACAGTAGAAGATCAGTATACGGATACGACCAAAGGGTTGAGGTCTTTGGCAATAAAGGATGCCTGATTGCAGGAAATGATACTCCAACAAATGTAGTTTACAGTACCAATGAAGGCATAATATCTGAAAAACCCAAATATTTCTTCATAGAAAGATATAAAGATGCGTATATAGAAGAGATGAGAGCATTTATAGAAGCGTTGATATATGACAAGAACACACCGGTTAGTGGGATAGATGGATTAGAACCGGTAATTATCGGCCTCGCTGCAAAAAAGTCATTAGAGGAAGGAAAACCAGTTAAAATCATAAGATGAGGCGGTGTTTATTATGAAGCTAAGTCTTACAGTTGCTGAAAACGTAGGTTTAAATTTTCCTGTTCTTTTAAGAGGGAAAATCACAGAAAATATAAAAAAGGCTAAGGATTTTGGTTATGATGCAGTAGAGATACATATAGAAGATGCGTCTTTGCTGAATATAGAAAAAATTATTGAATCTTTAGAAGAAAATAAAATGACTGTTACGACATTAGGAACGGGGCTTGCTTATGTTAAGGATAAACTCAGTTTTACAAATCCCGAAAAGGAAATAAGAGAAAAGGCTGTAGAGCGAATAAACAGTCATATAAAAGCTGCGAAAATATTTAATGCAAAGGTAATTATAGGATCTATTCGAGGTATTATACCTGACATAGAAAATTTTGAAATGTATAAAAGTTTTGCAATAGAGTGTTTTAAAAAATGCTTAGAAAATGCCGAAAAATATAATGTTGAACTTGTCATTGAACCGTTAAATAGATATGAAACAAATTTTGTAAATAATTTAGAGGAAGCTCTTGATTTAATTGAAAAAGTTGGGTCGAATTATTTAAAGGTACATCTAGATACCTTCCATATGAACATTGAAGAAAAAGATCTTAAAGAGGCAATAGTTTTATCGAAAGAAAAATTAGGCCATATACATTTTGCAGACAGCAATAGAAAATACCCAGGAACTGGTCATATAAATTTTAAAGAAATAATAGAAACATTAAAATATATAGATTACAAAGGTGCAATTGCGTTTGAGTGTTTGCCGGTACCCGATGGTGAAGTTGCAGCAGAAAGGGGAATAAACTATATAAAAAATTTTTTATAATGGTTTAATTGATTTTTAAAAATATAAAACGTATAAATCCCGAATTTTATGCCCACTCTATAATTGAGATAAATAAGGAGTGGGCGTTTTATGTACTATTTTAGATTTGATGGCAATATTCTTGATTTTACAAAAGGTCCTGCAACTGATAGGATAATGAAAATGGCTGAAAATTGTTTTGTAAGAGAAAGAAAGGACAGAATTTCGATTTTCGATTTTAAATTGACCATGACCTGTCCCGGTACTTATATGGAAGATAAATTATTGGATTTTTATATGGTGCTAAACAAGAAAAAACATAATTTAAGCTGTTTTAATTGCTGGTTTGGGCTGGAATGGAAGGGGAAAATGTGCAGCGTAAATTCTTTCTTATTACCACGTCATTTCCACCATAGAAAAATAAATTTTACTTCATTAATAGCCATTTTGAATACTTACGGCTATATTCAGCTTCCCGTTCCAGATCATCTTACCTGGGGTTATATAAATTTTAGATATTAGTATTAAAAATGCCGCTTTAAAAGCGGCATTTTTAAATGTTTAAAAAACCTCTAAGGGGAAAAGCGCCCTTTTTATTTCTTCCTTTATTTTTTCTAAGCCTTCCTGGGTTTTGGATTCGCACCTTACTATAATTTCCGGTCCTGTATTTGATGCTCTTACCAGTCCCCATCCATCGGGGAAAATAACCCGTGCACCGTCGATATCAATTATTTCGTATTTTTCTTTGAAATAATTTTTTACTTCTTCAACTTTATTGAATTTTTCTTGGTCTGAGCAGTGTACCCTTATTTCCGGGGTTGAGTAATATTTCGGGACGTCGCTTAATAGCTCGGAAAGTTTTTTGTCAGTATTTGAGAGGATCCTTAACAACCTTGCTGCAGCATATAAAGCATCGTCAAAACCGTAATATTCGTCGGCGAAAAACATATGTCCGGACATTTCGCCGGTAAAAACTGCTCCTATTTCTTTCATCTTTGCTTTAATAAGGGAATGTCCTGTTTTATAAAATATTGGATTACCTCCCAATTTTTTTATTTCATCCACAAGGGCTTGCGAGCATTTTACTTCTACAATTGCGGTGGCATTGGGATGTTTTGGCAGGATTTCCCTCCAAAAAAGTATCATCAACATATCTCCCCAAATTATTTGCCCCTTATCATCCACTACACCGATTCTATCTCCGTCACCGTCAAAACCTATCCCGAGATCTAAATTGCCTTTTAATACCAGTTGCCTTAAATCCTTCATATTTTCTGGTTTAACGGGATCAGGAAAATGATTTGGGAAGTGCGGATTAGAGTCGCAGTATAAAGGATATACCTGGGCACCGAGTCGTGTAAAGAGTTTTTCTGCGATAAAAGAAGCAGTACCGTTTCCGCAGTCGATGGCGACCTTCAGCAGCCTTGAAAGTTTAATTCTGTCGGTTATTTCGTTAATATAGTCCTCTGTGGGATCGATAAAACTTAGAGCACCGTTTCCCTTTTCAAAATTTCCTTCTTCCATCAATTTTCTGATATACTGTATATCATCGCCGCAAAGGGTAGCATGCCCGAATGCTATTTTAAAACCGTTAAATTGGGGAGGATTATGGCTTGCAGTTACCATAATACCAGGGTTTATTTTGTAATAAACCCTTGAAAAATAAAATACAGGAGTAACAACCGTGCCTAAATCAATTACATCACATCCTGTAGATAATAATCCATCTATTACAGCATTTTTTAAAACAGGAGATGATAGTCGATTGTCGCACCCTACAACTACTCTCTTTTCACCATTTCTTATAGAAAAACTACCGAAAGCTTTACCGAGAGAATATGCCACTTCTTCAGTCAATTCTTCACCTACAATTCCTCTTATATCGTACTGCCTAAAAATATTGGGATTGAATTTGTGCAATTTGTTCACCTCCAAAATAAATTATACCATAATTGGTAAATTTTATTATAGATAATGTCATGAGACTGAAATTACTTTCACAGTTATTAAAGGGCAATTTTTTGATAAATAAAAATTGCCAAAATAAAGGTTTTATAATTTTAAAAGAGTATAATAAACATTATAAGTTTAAATCTTAATAAAATTGAGTCTTAATAAAGTTTTAAGCTATTTTTATAAAAAATATGATAAATTTAAAATAGGATGTGAAATGGGAGGAAACAGTATGAATGCCCTAATATTTGCTGGAGGAAATATAACCGATTATGATTTTATAGAAAAATACGAGGGTTTTTACGATATCATTATCTGTGCGGACAGCGGAGCTTTACATGCGTTGAATGCCGGATTAAAACCTGATTATTTAATTGGAGACATGGACTCTATTTCTGAAGATGTTATGGAAAGGGTAAAAAAATTAAATACTGAAATTATCTGTTATCCAAAAGAAAAGGATTTTACAGATACCGAACTTGCTTTGGAATATGCCTTAAAATTAGGCGTTAAAAGTGCGGTTATTTTAGCAGGGGTAGGAACAAGACCTGATCACAGCTTAGCCAATATTTTTTTGCTTGTGAGGTATTTAGAAAAAGGAATAGATTTAGTGATAGCAGATAGAGATTTTGAAATATTTGTTATAAGAGGTGAAAAAGAAATAAATGGGGAAAAAGGAGGAATACTTTCACTAATACCTTTAAAGGGTGATGCAGAAGAAATATACACCGAAGGTTTATATTATCCATTAAGAGGTGAATCGCTGTTATTTGGAACATCTCGAGGAATTAGTAATGTTTTCATTAAAGAAAAAGCTAAAATTAAGGTTGGGAGAGGGATTTTATTAGGGATTAAAATAAATTCTATTTAAAATTATAGCATAAAAATAGTTATCTACTGAATTTTTAATAATTTATTAGGTAGAAGGTGTAATAAGATGGTTTCTTTGGATGTTTTCATGGCTATTTTTGATGCTATTAATGAGGGCATTTTGGTAATTGATAATAATGAAAAAGTTATTATGCTGAATAATGCTGCGGCAAAAATAATAGGTGTAGAAAAAAAAGAGGCAGAAGGCAAAAACATTATTGATGTTTTACCAAATACAAGGCTTCCTGTAGTATTAAAGACAAAAACCCCTGAGTTAAATCAAATTCAGGAACTAAAAGATACTACAATAATAACAAGCCGTTTGCCCATTTTTGATGAAGAAGGAAATCTACAAGGTGTTGTAGCGATTTTTAGAGACATAAGCGAAGTAAAGCATTTGGCTGAAGAAATAACAAACCTAAAAGAGATTCGAACTTTGTTAGAAGCTATTATAAACTCAACTCAAGACGCCATTTCTGTTGTAGATGCTGAAGGCAAGGGTATTTTGATAAACAAAGCTTATACCAATTTAGTTGGGCTTACTAAGGAAGACATTATAGGCAAACCCGCAACGGTGGATATTGCGGAAGGAGAAAGCGTGCATTACAGGGTTTTGAAAACGAGAATGCCTATTAAAGGCGTACCTATGAAGGTGGGGCCTAATAAAAAAGAGGTAATTGTTCATGCTGCACCAATAATAGTGAACGAACAGCTAAAAGGCAGTGTAGCCGTTATTCACGATGTTTCAGAAATAAAAAGATTGACAGAAGAATTAGATATTGCAAAAAGAAAATTAAGGCACCTTGAAGCAAAATACACTTTTGAAGATATTATTGGCGAAAGCCCACTTATAAAAGAAGCAAAGGAAGCAGCTAAAAGCGTCGCACTTACGAATGCGACAATACTTTTAAGGGGAGAAAGCGGTACAGGTAAGGAGCTTTTTGCCCACGCTATTCATAACAGCAGCCAAAGAAGGCATAATCAATTTGTCAGGGTCAATTGCGCTGCATTAACGGACAGCTTATTGGGGAGCGAGCTTTTTGGCTATGCTGAAGGGGCTTTTACAGGGGCAAAAAAGGGTGGTAAAAAAGGCCTTTTTGAAGAAGCTGATGGAGGAACAATTTTTCTTGATGAAATAAGTGAAATAGAATTGAATCATCAGGCAATGCTTTTAAGGGTTTTAAATGAAAAGGAAATATTAAGGGTAGGGGAAAGCAAACCCATTCCTATAAATGTAAGGGTGATAGCTGCGACAAATGTAGATTTAGAGGAGGCTGTTGAGGAAGGAAAGTTTCGAAAGGATTTATATTTTAGGATTAATGTTTTTCCTATTTACATTCCTCCTCTAAGGGAAAGAAAGGAAGATATACCCTTACTTGTCGAACATTTTATAAAAAAATACAATCAGGAATACGGCAGAGCTGTAGAATCTATTGAAAAAAGCGCTTTAAATTCTTTGATGGATTACGATTGGCCGGGAAATATCAGGGAGTTGGAAAACGTCATAAGCCGTGCAATAATAAATATGAAAATAGGTGAATCCATTATCGAAAAAAGGCATCTTCCTGTGTTTGTAGGGGGATATTTTGAAGAAAAAATAAGGTTTTTACCTTATAAAAATTCAAACTTACCCTTAAAATCTTTACTTGAGGAAACGGAAAAAGAAGCTATAATAAATTCATTAAAATTAGCGGGCGGGAATAAACATGAAGCAGCAAAATTGCTCGGGATATCCGTTAGGAATCTATTTTATAAAATAAAAAAGTATGGGCTTTAGATGCAAAAAATATCATGCAATATTTTGCATTATTATTGAAAGTAATTGCATTTATTTTTTTAAACTATCTTTAGAAGGCTCAAGTTTTTGAGCATTTTTATTTTTTTTGAATACGGTACAAAGTTTGCATAAATAATGTACCTGGTGGAGGTGATTTTTTTGAACAAGCTTGAGGAAATAAAAGTTAAAGCAAAAAATTCACAAAAAAAATTGATGGCTGTTGTTAAGGCAGAAGATGAGGATGTTCTTAAAGCAGTTAAGAGTACCCATGAAGAAGGAATTATCGAAGCAGTTTTAATAGGAAATGCTGAAGAAATAAAGAAATTATTGGAACTAATTGAATTTGATTTTAAGGGTGAAATAATAGATGAAAAAGATTCTTTAAAGGCTTCTCTTATTGGAGTAGAGCTTGCAAAGGAGAAAAAGGTACAGGTTTTAATGAAAGGCCTAATTCAAACAAAAGATTTTTTAAAAGGGGTTCTTTCAGGTGATAAAGCATTAACAGGAGGAAGGCTTTTAAGCCATGTAGCAGTTTTTGAGGTAACCAGTTACCCAAAATTAATTATCGTTACAGATGCTGCAATGAACATTAATCCTGATTTAGGGCAAAAATACCAAATTATGAAGAATGCCTTACAGGTAACAAAAATTTTAGGAATAGAAATGCCAAAGGTGGCTTTGCTTTCAGCTGTTGAAAATGTTAATCCCTCTATTCCTTCTACCATTGATGCTGCCGTAATATCAAAAATGGCGGAAAGGGAAAAAATGAAGGCTTTAGTTGATGGTCCTCTTGCACTGGATAATGCTATTTCAAAAAAGGCATGTGAACATAAAGGAATAACTTCTGTGGTAGGCGGAGACGCGGATATATTATTGGTACCCGACCTTGTAAGCGGAAATATTTTGTATAAATCTTTAGTTTATTTTGCAAAGGCAAAAGTAGCAGGTGTCGTTGTAGGGGCGGAGGTGCCCCTGGTGCTTACTTCGAGGGCTGATACCGACGAGTCTAAGGCTTATTCTATTTCTCTTGCTGCTCTATTGGGTAAATAGAAATTAAAATTAAGATTTTAAGGGGGTCTTAAAAATGGAGCTTTTCAAAGTATTGGATCAGATGGAGCATGAAGAGGTGGTTTTTTGTAATGATAAAGAAGCAGGGCTAAAAGCTATAATTGCTATTCACAATACCAATTTAGGTCCTGCACTGGGCGGCTGCCGCATGTGGAAATATGCTACGGAAGAAGATGCTATACGTGATGCTTTAAGGCTTTCAAGAGGAATGACCTATAAGAATGCTATGATGGAATTGCCCTTGGGTGGAGGAAAATCTGTAATTATCGGAGATCCAAGAAAGGAAAAAAGCGAAAAGCTTTTCAGGGCTTTTGGCAAGTTCGTAAATTCATTGGGAGGAAAATACATTACCGCTGAAGATGTGGGAACCTGCCCAGAAGATATGAAATATGTAGCTCAAGAAACGTCCTTTGTTGCAGGACTAGATGGCAAAAGCGGAGACCCTTCACCTATAACGGCAAAAGGGGTATTCTTAGGGATAAAAGCCTGCTCCGAATGGGTGTTTGGGCAAACAGACCTGAAAGATATGGTTATAGCGATTCAGGGACTCGGGCATGTGGGTATGTCCCTTGCAAGACTACTTTATGAGGCAGGCGCACAGCTAATTATAGCGGATATTTACGAAGATCGAGTAAAAGAAGCAGAAAAAGAATTTAATGCTAAAGTGGTAAATCCTGATGAAATTTACGATGTAAAATGCGATGTTTTTTCTCCATGCGCCTTAGGTGCGGTAATAAATGAAAATACTGTAGACCGATTAAATTGCAAAATTGTAGCAGGTGCGGCAAATAATCAGCTGAAAGACGAAAGCTTTGCAGAAAGGTTAGCAGAAAAAGATATTTTATATGCACCTGATTATGTAATAAATGGCGGAGGGGTTATAAATGTTTATATAGAAGTATCGGGAATCCCCTATAGTATGGAGGTTGTAGAACAAAAACTTCAAATAATTCCAAAAAGATTAAGAGAAGTATTTACAATGGCAAAGGAAAAGGGTATAACTACCGCTAAAGCTGCGGATATAATTGCTGAAAGCAAATTTAAGAAAAAAGGTTAATTGTTCGGGGGGATTTTATGGCCTTTGAGATACTCGCAATAAATCCCGGTTCTACCTCCACAAAAATAGCAGTCTTTAAAGATGAAGAACTAATGTTTGAAGAGAAGATATCCCATTCTACCGATGAGTTAAAAGCTTTTAAAGCTATTTTTGACCAATACCCTTTTCGAAAAAGGGTCATATTGGATGTGCTTTATAAAAGGGACTACAATATTAAAAATTTAAAGGCAGTAGTGGGACGCGGCGGTCTTATAAAACCTGTTGAAGGAGGAACCTATAGAGTAAACGAAAAAATGCTCGAAGACTTAAAAAAGGGCGTTCTTGGGGAACACGCTTCAAATTTAGGCGGAGTGTTAGCCTATGAAATAGCTTCACAAGTAGGTGTACCTGCATTCATAGTTGACCCGGTTGTAGTTGATGAGATGGAGCCTATAGCAAAAATTACTGGAATTCCGGAAATAAAAAGAAAGAGTATTTTTCACGCATTAAATCAGAAAGCCGTAGCAAAAAGGTATGCAAAAAACATTGGGAAAAAATATGAAGAACTGAATTTAATAGTAGCCCATCTGGGTGGCGGAATAACGGTGGGTGCTCATAAAAAAGGGAAAGTGGTTGATGTAAATAATGGTCTGGACGGAGAGGGCCCGTTTTCGCCGGAAAGGTCGGGGCAGCTTCCTGCATTGGATTTTGCAAAATTGATTTTAAGTAAAAATATGAACCTGGAAGAAATAAAAAAGATGATAGCAGGCAAGGGAGGACTTGTTGCATATTTCGGTACCAATGATGCCCGGGGAATAGGTAAAATGATAGATGAAGGCAATGATGAAGCAAAATTGGTTTATGAGGCTATGGCATACAACATAGCAAAGGAAATTGGGGCTTGTGCGGCTGTTCTTTCAGGTAAAGTGGATGCAGTAATTTTAACCGGAGGTCTTGCTTATGACAGTAAGTTGGTAAACTGGATAAAGGAAAGGATTTCCTTTATTGCTCCTGTCGAAATCTTTCCTGGCGAAGATGAACTTAAGGCTTTAGCAGAGGGTGCATTAAGGGTATTAAGAGGGGAAGAAGCAGCTAAAGAGTACTTTTAAAGTTTGAAAAAAGGAGGCAAAAGGGAGTTGAATAAGCTCATAATTGACAAAGACAGATGTAAGGGTTGTGGGCTTTGTGTAAATGTTTGTCCTAAAAAAATTCTTTATCTTGATCCCGATGAGGTAAATGTATTAGGATACCATCCTGTAGCAGCAAAAGAAGGATGTATTGCGTGCGGCTTTTGTGCGACGGTTTGCCCTGATATAGTATTTTCTATCTATAAAGATGTAAAGGAGGGAGAATAAGTTGGAAAAGGTTCTGATGAAAGGCAATGAGGCATTAGCAGAGGCAGCAATTAGGGCTGGATGTCAGTGCTTTTTTGGATACCCTATTACACCCCAAAGCGAGTTGCCGGCTTATCTCGCAAGGGAAATGCCAAAAAGGGGAAGGGTATTTTTACAGGCTGAAAGTGAAATTGCGGCAATTAACATGGTTTACGGCGCTGCAGGGGCCGGTGCAAGGGTTATGACTTCATCTTCAAGCCCTGGAATTAGTTTAAAACAAGAAGGTATCTCTTATCTATGCGGTGCCGAACTTCCATGCGTAATTGTGAATATAATGAGAGGCGGCCCCGGGCTTGGAGATATTCAGCCTGCTCAATCCGACTATTATCAGGCTACGAGGGGCGGTGGGCACGGTGATTACAGAACTATAGTCCTTGCACCTTCCTCGGTTCAGGAACTTGTTGATCTTGTCTACGATGCTTTTGATTTAGCAGACCTTTACAGAAATCCTGTAATGATTTTAGGGGACGGTATTTTAGGTCAAATGATGGAACCTGTTGTTTTCAAGGAGAGGCCCAAAAGAGAGCTTCCACCAAAAGACTGGGCTACTACAGGAATGAAAGGAAGAAAACAAAATATTATAAATTCCTTATATCTTGACCCGGTTAAGTTAGAAGAACACAATTGGAAGTTGTATAGAAAATACAAAGAAATAGAAGAAAAAGAAGCAAGATACGAAATGGTAAACTGGGAGGATGCTGAATATTTTGTAGTAGCCTATGGCATAGCGGCAAGAATCGCTCTTTCTGCTATAGAAATGGCCAGGGAAAAAGGTATAAAAGTTGGTCTTATAAGGCCTATAACCCTATGGCCTTATCCCGTAAAGGCCTTTGAAGAAGTTATGCCGAGGGCAAAAGCCTTTTTGACTGTTGAACTGTCTCTCGGTCAAATGGTAGATGATGTCAAGCTTTCGGTAAATGGTAGAGCACAGGTATATTTTTACGGAAGGCCCGGAGGCATGGTGTTTACTGCAGAAGAAATACTAAAGGAAATTGAAAAAATGAGGGGGCAGGCCTAATGAAGGTTGTGTTTGAAAGGCCAAAATCGCTTCAAGAAACAAAGACCCATTACTGCCCGGGTTGCGGGCACGGGGTTATTCATAGATTGGTAGCAGAAGTTATGGATGAGCTGAATATAAGGGAAAAAACCATCGGAGTGGCTCCAGTAGGATGTTCTGTATTAGCTTACAACTACTTTAATTGCGATATGCAGCAAGCTGCACACGGTAGAGCACCGGCTGTTGCGACAGGTATAAAAAGAGTGCTTCCTGAAAATGTGGTGTTTACCTATCAAGGGGATGGTGACCTTGCAGCAATAGGGACTGCTGAGATTATCCATGCGGCAGCAAGGGGAGAAAATATAACGGTTATATTTGTAAATAATGCCATTTACGGTATGACGGGCGGACAGATGGCGCCTACAACTTTAATAGGCCAAAAAACGGAAACATCACCTTACGGGCGCGATCCCAAAGTGTCAGGTTATCCGGTAAAAGTATGTGAAATGCTTTCCGTACTTGACGGCTCTGCTTATTTAGCAAGGGCTCAAGTTACGGATGTTAAGAATATTTTAAAAGCGAAAAGTTATATTAAAAGGGCTTTTGAAACTCAATTAAAAGAAAAAGGTTTCTCTCTTGTTGAAATCCTCTCACCCTGTCCTACAAATTGGGGTATGACACCTTCTAATGCAGTAGAATGGGTCAAAAATGAGATGACAAAAGTATTTCCTCCAGGGATATTTAAAGATTGGAAGGAGGATAATTAATGAAACTTGAAGTGATAATGGCAGGATTCGGAGGACAGGGCATAATGTTGATGGGAGAAATACTTGCCCATAGCGCCATGCTGGAAGGAAAAGAGGTGTCCTGGATCCCCTCTTACGGTCCGGAAATGAGGGGGGGCACTGCGAACTGCATGGTAGTAATATCCGATAAAAGGATACCTTCTCCAATAATATCCTCTCCGGATGTTTTGGTTGCAATGAATAAGCCTTCCATGGAAAAGTTTATGCCAACTGTTAAAAAAGGCGGTCTTACGGTATTAAATATGGATTTAATTGATAAGGTGTTAGAGAGGGAAGATATTGAAAAGGTAAAGGTGAATGCAATAAAAATTGCTGATGAAATTGGAAATATAAAGGTAGCAAATATGGTGGCCTTAGGAGTAGTAGTAGGAAAGACTAATATTGTGAAACCTGAAACTATATTAAAGTCTATTGACTACTTCCTACCTGAACATAGAAAATCAATGTTTGAAATAAATGAGAAGGCGTTTAGAAGAGGCTTGGAATTGGGAAAATAAATGTATAAATTTAAAAAGTGGTTCCTAACTTTTGAGGAACCACTTTTATGTTCTTTTAAAACCTTTTTGTAGTGTTTATTTTTTCGCAAAATTTTTTTATATCCATATAGATTTTATTTAAAGGAACCGTTGTTATAATGAAAATAGTAATAACAAGGATAATTTGGGGGAGGTTCAAAAATGGCACGGATAGGATTAAAGGGCATAAAGATTGGACATGCAGAGGATAAAGAAGCTGCAACCGGATGTAGTGTGATAATTATAGAAGAAGGTGCGGTATGCGGGGTAGAGGTAAGGGGTTCTGCTCCGGGCACAAGGGAAACGGACCTTTTAGAACCAATAAACCTGGTAGAGAAAGTTCATGCGATTTTACTAAGCGGGGGAAGTGCCTTTGGACTTGATGCAGCCTGTGGTATTATGAAATACTTAGAAGAAAAAAACATTGGCTTTAATACGGGAGATGCGGTGGTTCCTATTGTACCTGCTGCTGTAATATATGATTTAAATGTTGGCAGCTCAAAAATTCGGCCGGATTTTAAAATGGGGTATGAAGCCTGCTTAAAAGCTACTGATGAGGTGACTGAAGGAAGCGTAGGGGCGGGTACCGGAGCTACTGTAGGAAAATATTTGGGTATTCAAAGGGCCATGAAGGGAGGGGTAGGTTTTTATGATATTAGATTGAAGGATTTGTACATAGGAGCTATGATGGTTGTAAATTCTCTTGGAGATGTTTACGATTCCAAAAGTAATAAAATTATAGCAGGGGCACTCAATGAACAAAAAACAGGTTTAGCAGGGTATGAAGAATACATAAACTCTACAAAAAATAAAATATTTCCCGGGCAAAATACGACAATTGGGGTTGTGTTTACCAATGCAAAGTTAACAAAAGTTGAAGCAAAAAAGGTGGCACAAATGGCCCATGATGGTCTGGCAAGGGCGGTAAGGCCTGTTCATACAATGTATGATGGAGATACCATTTTTGTATTATCCTTAGGTGAATTAACAGAGGATTTAAGTTTAATTGGGGAATTATCTGCAAGAGCGGTGGAAAAAGCTGTGGTGAATGCAGTGCTAAAAGCGGAAAGCCTCTGCGGTGTTCCTTCATATAAAGATGTTAAAATTTAAAGGAATTTAGGATTATATGGAGAATTAATTAATGTCAGTTGTGTAGGAGGGTAAATTATGATAGAAATAGAAATTCCGGGAGAAGGCATTTTAAATCTTAAATATTTGGTTCTCGACTACAACGGCACATTGGCTGAAGACGGGAAATGCGGTGAAAATGTAAAGGAATTAATAAAAAAAATTTCAGGAAAATTAGAGGTTTTTGTCCTTACCGCAGATACATACGGTACTGCGTATGAAGAACTAAAAAGTATTCCTGTAAATTTTTACAAAGTCAATACTTTGGATGGTGGGGAAGATAAAAAGAATTTTGTTGAAAAGCTGGGTGCAGAGTATGTGGCTTGTATAGGAAATGGAAAAAATGACGTTAAGATGCTAGGAATTTCAAAATTAAGCATTGCTGTAATTGGAAGGGAAGGGGCTTTTAAGGATGCTGTTTTAAATGCGGATATTGTTGTTTTTTCACCCGAGGATGCCCTGATGCTTTTATTAAACCCGAAGAGATTAATTGCTACTTTGAGAAAGTAGGGGAAAGCGATGAAAGTATTTTCTATAAGGTTTTATGATGTGATAAATAAGAAAGAAAAAGAGGAATTTATAAAATTGATAGGTAATGAACTAATGAAAAAAAGATTTACAGTGAGTTTATTAAAAAAAGAAAAAGATTTAAAAGATGAATGGAAAAACTTTAAAGTTAGTGGGACCTTTGGAAAAAACAAAGCCGAGCTTTTATTTAAAGGCGTAGATGTTGAAACAGTGATTGGTTATTACAATAGTGATTATCTAATACTTGAGGATTTAGAAGGGGCTTTCCCGGAGATAATTTACTTTGGTGGCGAAGTTAAAAAGGATAAGATTACTTCTAAAACTATTGCAGCTGTCTCAAAAAATTCTTCAATTAACATAAACTTGCCCTTGTTTAGTCCGCGGGAAATTGAAAGCATAACCGATTTGATTTTAGAAAAGGTATTTGAAAAACTCCCAAACCTTTTTATAAAGGGCTGCGGCAGGTGCGGGGAAGATTGCAATAAGATGGCTGAAAAAATAATTAAAGGAGAAGCAAAGAGAAGCTCTTGCAAACAAAATCAGGAGGGAAAGATAAAAATTGTAATAAATAACAAAGATATATCGCTTGTGCCCTTTGTGGAAGATTTATTTTATTCGGTTTTAAAAGCAATGCTTTCAAATTTAAAAGGTTATGAAGAAGGAGAAGTCCAGATAAAAGCTAAAATTTAAAGGAATATTAAGTTATGAGATAGTCTAAAAGGCTTTAAAAAAAGTAAAGGAGAGGGAAATGCCTTGAATTTTTTAGAGCTCTTAAAATCCTGCGAAGTCTGCCCTATGAGGTGTAAGGTAAATAGGATGCATGGAGAACTTGGTTTTTGCAGAGCTGGTTTTGAAAGCATTGTTTCAAAGGCTTTTCCGCACTTGTGGGAAGAGCCGTGTATAAGCGGCACAAAAGGTTCGGGGACTGTATTTTTTTCAGGGTGTAATCTAAAGTGTGTTTTTTGCCAGAATTACGAAATTAGTCAGGAGATGCTTGGTAAACCTAAGGATATTGAAGGCCTTGCAGATATTTTCTTAAGGCTTCAGGCTAAAGGGGTCCACAACATAAACCTTGTAACTCCTACTATATATACTCCGCAGATTGCTGAAGCCTTGACAATAGCAAAAGAAATGGGTTTGAACATACCTGTTGTTTGGAACTCTAATGCCTATGAAAATGTTGAGATATTAAACAAGTTGGAAGGTTTGGTAGATGTCTACCTCCCCGATTTAAAGTACTATGATGATGAAATTGCAGTAAAATATTCTAAGGCAAAAAATTATTTTGAATACGCTTCCAAAGCTATTTTAGAAATGGTAAGACAAGTGGGTGAACCCCAGTTTGATGAAAAGGGAATAATTAAAAAAGGTGTGATAATAAGGCATTTAGTATTGCCTGGGTATGTCAAGGATACGAAGAAAATCCTCAAGTGGATTAGCCTAAATCTTCCCAAAGGCGTTTATGTCAGCTTAATGAGCCAGTACATGCCCTATTATAGGACTGAGGATTATCCGGAAATTAACAGGCCTTTGACCCAAAATGAATACGATGAAGCCGTTGATTACTTTTTTGAAGTTGGCCTTGAAAACGGTTTTATACAGGGTGAAGGAGCAAATTCGGACGAATTTGTTCCGGACTTTGATTTTGAAGGAATATAAATATATCTTACAAGGAGGTATTAATTATATGAAGGATCCAAGGGTTGAGAAACTTGCAAGATTATTGGTCGATTATTCGGTAGAATTGAAAGAGGGAGAAAACATCTTAATCGAAGCGGGGCCTGGAGAAACGGCTCTGGTTAAAGAATTGGTAAAATTGGCTTACAAAAAGGGTGCCCGACCCTTTGTTGAAATTCATGCCCAAGATGTTATGAGGGAAATTTTAATGAATATTGATGAAGATACCTTAAAAATAATGGCAAAACACGATTCTGAAAAAATGAAAGAAATGCAGGCTTACATAGGTATTAGAGGAGGAGACAATGTAGCCGAACTTTCGGATGTCCCTCAAGAAAAAAAGACCCTATACATGAAACTTTATTCAAAACCCGTCCATATGGATATTAGGGTGCCTAAAACAAAATGGGTAGTGCTAAGATATCCCAGTCCATCGATGGCTCAGCTTGCAGACATGAGCACCGAAGCCTTTGAAGATTTTTACTTTGATGTCTGCTGTCTTGATTACGAAAGAATGTCAAAAGCAATGGACCCTCTTGTAGAACTTATGAAAAGGACTGATAGGGTAAGGATAGTAGGGCCGGGGACAGATCTTTCTTTTTCCATTAAGGGTATTGGAATTGAAAAATGTGATGGTAAAAAGAATATACCCGATGGCGAAATTTTTACCGCACCTGTAATTGATTCGGTAAATGGGTATATTACTTACAATACTCCTTCTTTATATCAGGGATTTACCTTTGAAAATATTAGATTTGAATTCAAAGACGGAAAAATAATTAATGCTACCTCAAACGATACGGAAAGAATAAATAAGATTTTAGATACCGATGAGGGAGCAAGGTACATCGGAGAGTTTGCAATTGGTGTAAATCCGTATATTTTAAAACCCATGAAGGATACACTGTTTGATGAAAAAATAGCTGGCAGCATCCATTTTACACCGGGTAATTCCTATGAAGATTGTGGAAATGGAAATAAATCGGCCATTCATTGGGACCTCGTTTTAATACAAAGACCTGAAGACGGGGGAGGAGAAATTTATTTTGACGATGTTTTGGTGAGAAAAGATGGTTTATTCGTTCTTGATGAATTAAAGGGATTGAATCCTGAAAATTTAAAGTAATGGTGATAGAGATGTCCGACCTGATTTCTTATCATGATTTTGAAAAAGTAGATATGAGGGTTGGCAAGATTATAGATGTAGAGGATTTTCCAAAAGCCAAAAAACCGGCTTATAAACTCACCATAGATTTTGGGCCTGAAATTGGGATAAAAAGATCCAGTGCACAGATAACAAAGCTTTATAAAAAAGAGGATTTGATAGGAAGACAGGTAATTGCGGTGGTTAATTTTCCACCCAAGAAAATAGCGGATTTTACCTCGGAAGTATTGGTTCTCGGGGCAAATGACGAAGAGGGCAATGTGGTGCTTTTAACTACCGAGAGGAATGTAAAATTGGGAGAAAAAGTATATTAAGCCTTCCAAAAGGAAGGCTTAATTTTTTAAATTTTATTCCTCAAAGAGATTTTCAGCAATTTTTTTTACTTCATCTTTTCTTTTTTCTGTTTCATTTTTATCTATTTTATAATTTTCTATATCAATTACATCTCCTTCCTTGGCATCTGAGGGAAGTAGTGTCCTGCATATATTTAGTATCTTTCCGTCATCCATTTCAACAACTGCAAAATTGCCTTCAAAACGGTCTATAACACCTTTTTTTGTCATTTTATCAAACCTCTTTTTGAATTTTAATTTGATTTAGGTTCAATTAATTCGATAAATTCTCCATCGCTTTTAAAAATAATATCTCCGTATTCGGCAGTAGTTAAAATTTTTATTTTCATTTTTATTAGTTTACTTATAGTTTCTTTATGGGGATGACCGTAATCGTTTCCTTTGCCGTAGCTTATTACGGCGTATTTTGGAGATACTGCTTTTAAAAATTCTAAGGAAGTGCTCGAACTTGAGCCGTGATGGGCAACCTTTAAAACATCAGCTTTAAGGTTAAATTTTTTACTCAACATTTCCCTTTCGGATAAACTTTCTGCATCACCTGTGAGCAGGAAGGATGTGTTTTTATAAGTTATTTTTAATACTATGCTGTAGTTGTTTAGGTCTTCATAACTTTGACTGTTTGGAGCTAAAATCTCCATCTTTACGTCTTTTGCAGGAGCAATTTCCATTCCGGCTTTTGCTACAGTTATTTTTAGATTTTTTTTGCTTATAGCTTCAAGGACGTCTTTGAAGGTTTTTGTGGTTGTTGTGACTTTTGGCATGAATATTTTACCGATTTCAAAATTATAAATAATACTATCTAAGGACCCTATATGGTCTTCATGGGGATGGGTGCCGAATAGATAGTCTATCTTATAGATTTTATGGCGTTTTAAAAAACTTACTATTTTTGCTTCGTCATCGTTATTTCCTGCATCAATTAGGGCGATTTTGCCGTCAGGAAATCTTACAAAGATACAGTCTGCTTGCCCTACGTCCAAAAAAGTGACGTAAAGATTATCATTGGAAAAAACTATATTTGAAGAATCATCTTCTAAACTTCCTGTATTTTCAGGAAAGCAGGAGGTTAGTAAAAGCGATAAAAATAGGAGTAAAATTATTAATGGTAGTATTTTACTAATTTTTTTATATTGCATTAAATCACCTCGCTTGGAAAATTAGAGACATAATCCTGCCAAAAAATCTGGCATAATAATTATAAATAATAAATTATAATAATGTTAATGGGAAAAAATAAAAAAAATAAAGGAGATTTTTCTCCTTTTAATCCCACACAGAAAAAAACTTTGAATTTGAATCCATTTCTTTTTCATTGTATGTGCTTTTATGTTCAAAGGCATTGCAGTAGGTTCCTTCTTTAGAACTACATCCCGGCCTTATAGCATTTACCATTACACTTTCTGCACAGCAGAAATTATCCTTGTTGTATTTACATGAGGTAACGTTGCATCTTAGTTCAGGCATGATGGACCCTCCTTAATTTTTTTAATATTTTTCCCATATTTTAATAAAAAAATTACTTTGTATTTAAAGGAATTCGCTTTTTTTTGTAGAAATCAATTTAAAAGACAAACGGTAAAATGTCAAGGGGGTAATTAAAAATTTTTTGTGACATTTAAAGGGCAAAAAGACAAAAAAATACCCTTCTTCCAATATACCAATAAATGGAATTGGAAGTTCCAAAATAGAATT
>Ga0207431_10035_pt1 | contig 44966 bp, 44 predicted proteins | sample YelNats1bottle14_FD_187546 | JGI IMG/M metagenome (GOLD analysis project Ga0207431, IMG submission 187546) | Hot spring thermophilic microbial communities from Obsidian Pool, Yellowstone National Park, USA - site 1 bottle 14 (SPAdes) (version 2) | ecosystem: Environmental > Aquatic > Thermal... | reverse complement strand
GATTTTGCCTCCGGCTTCCTTCAGATTCCACCTCGCAATGGACACCCTTGCCTTCAGCTAACGGTTGGTGCTATCAACCCCCGTAATGGACTTTCACCATCAAGGTCGCGGGCATGCCGCGCGCACACAAAAAAACCTTTCATCTTCTTGGATGAAAGGTTTTAAAGCTTAATTCTTAAGATAGTTTATTCCCTTTTCTGCATTATAGGAACTTCGGACAAGTGGACCTGAAGCCATATACTTAAAGCCCATTTCATAACCAATTTTTTTATATTTTTCAAATTGTTCAGGTGTAATGAATTCCTTAACTTCCAAATGCTTTTTCGAAGGCCTTAAATATTGACCTATTGTCATCATATCGCAATCGACTTTTCTCAGATCTTCCATTACTTTTATTACTTCTTCATTGGTTTCTCCCAATCCAACCATAATACCATATTTTGTATAAATAGATGGGTCCAATTCCTTTACTCTCTTAAGAAGGTACAACGACCTTTCGTAATTTGCCATGGGCCTTACTTCAGGGTAAAGCCGGGGTACTGTTTCCAAATTATGGTTAATAATCTTGGGTTTTGCCATTACCACTGTTTTTATGGATTCTTCCTTGCCATGAAAATCAGAAACCAAAACCTCCACAGTAAGGCCAGGAATCTTTTTAAGTTCATTTATGGTTTTTGCAAAATGACTTGCCCCTCCGTCTTCTAAATCATCCCTTGTAACACACGTTACAACTACATGGCGAAGGTTTAATTTTCTCGCAGCTTCTGCTATTCTTCTCGGTTCTTCCTCATCTACGGGAAGGGTTTTACCTTTATCCACAGCACAAAATTGGCAGTTTCTGGTACATATATTTCCCATTATCATAAAAGTAGTTGTCCGCCTGCCAAAGCATTCACCGATATTAGGACAATGGGCGCTCTGGCAAACCGTATAAAGTTTACTATCCTTCCCGGACCGTGAAAGGAACAATACCAAGTTTTAATAAAATTCCATTCATCACCATCACCATAAAATAACTAAATTTTTTCAACAACACCTAAAATTATATTTACAAATTTTTCTCCTGCTTTTTTTGATACATCAAGGACTTCTTCATGTGAGAGGGGCGCTTTGCTTATGCCCGCAGCCATATTGGTAATAAGGGAAATCCCAAAAACCCTTATCCCCATCTGCCTCGCCGCAATAACTTCGGGAACTGTAGACATTCCCACTGCATCCGCTCCAAGTATTTTAAGCATCCTTATTTCTGCTGGTGTTTCATAAGATGGCCCTTTAAAAAAGGCGTAAACCCCTTCTTTAAAACTTACTCCCAATTCTTCAAAGACTTCTCTTGCTATACTTCTTAATTTTTCGTCATAAGCACAGGTCATATCAAAAAATCGAGGACCCAATTCCTCTATTTCTTCGCCTCCTGCCGGATTTTCTCCTACAAAGTTGATGTGGTCCTTTATCACCATCAAATCTCCGGGTTGTAAATTTTCGTTAATACCTCCGGCAGCATTTGAAACTATTAGGGTCTTTATTCCCAAAAGGCCAAGCACCCTTACTCCGAAAACAACCTTATTTACAGGATATCCTTCATACAAGTGAAAGCGCCCCTGCATCATTGCTACATTTTTCCCATTAATATTACCAAAAATAAGATTTCCCTTATGCCCCTTTACTGTAGATACAGGAAATTCGGGAATGTCTTTGTAGGGAATTATTAATGGGTCCTCTACAAGGTTTGCTAATTCCCCCAAGCCGCTTCCCAATACAATTCCTATTTCTGGTTTTATTTTTACTTTGTTTTTTAAGTAGGAAACAGTCTTTAAGAGCCTTTCTCTTTCGCTCATAATCCTAAAATTCATCAAGCCCTTTTATTAAGATTAAATTTTTTAAAGTGGCTTGAGCCGGGATATTTTTTTCCGCCTATATAAAAGGGACCCTCCCGGCAGGCGGTATTGTCCCCTATATTATTATTTTGCTTAAAAAACTTTCTCCGTTTTTTAATCTTTCGCATCCCAGCATTTCGGCAATAGTTTGGCCTATATCAGCAAAGCTCGATAAAGTACCTAAATTTACTCCACTCTTTATCCGTTGCCCGTATACCAAAACCGGCACGTATTCCCTTGAATGATCGGTACTTTCGGTAGTAGGATCGCAGCCGTGGTCAGCGGTAATTATAAGGCAATCAGCTTCTTTCATATGAGAAATTATATAGGGAATTCTGCTGTCGAATTCTTCAAGGGCTTTTGCGTATCCTTCGGCATCGTTCCTGTGGCCGTAAATCATATCAAAATCTACAAGGTTTGTAAAAATTAATCCCCTTTTTGCTCTTTTCATTGCTTCAATGGTTTTATCAACGCCATCCATATTCCCCTCTGTATGTATCTCTTCCGTTAAGCCCTTTTTTGCAAAAATATCTCCTATCTTCCCAATCCCCCATACCTCATACCCTTTATTTTTTACTTTGTCAAGGAGTGTATCTTCAGGGGGTTTTAATGAAAAATCCTTTCTATTATAAGTTCTTGTAAAATTCCCCGGGGTTCCTATAAAGGGCCTTGCAATTACACGAGCCACCGCGTGCTCTCCCACTAATAATTCTCTTGCAATTTCGCATATTTTGTACAATTCCTCTAAGGGAATAACTTCCTCATGGGCAGCCACTTGAAAAACGGAATCCGCTGAAGTGTATACAATAGGATATCCGGTTTTCATATGTTCTTCGCCCAATTCTTTTATTATTTCCGTCCCCGAAGCAGGATAATTGCCTAAAATTTTCCTCCCTATTCTCTTTTCAAATTCGCTAATCAGTTCTTCTGGAAATCCGTTAGGGTATACGGGAAAAGGCTTTTCGAGAATGAGCCCAGCAATCTCCCAATGACCCGTAGTGGTGTCTTTGCCTGCTGATTTTTCCGCCGCTTTTCCGTAAGATGCTATTGGTTCATCACTGCGGCTTACTCCAAGTATATCCGTAATGTTACCGAGGCCCATTTTTTCTAAATTAGGTAGATTAAGCCCACCAACTTTTTTAGCCGTATTTACCAAGGTATTGCTTCCTTCATCATTAAACAGCTTTGCATCGGGAAGTTCGCCAATTCCTACACTGTCCAAAACTATAAGTATTACCCTTTCTATCAATTTATCTACCCCGCTTTAGCTTTTATATTCTATTATTTCACTACCGGTTATTTTTGTCCACACTACCTTTCTTTTTGGCACTTTTTCTTTTGAAAGGATAAAAGACTCCTCTACTTCTTTTATCGCCCAATTCAGTTTATCCTTATCATTGGCTAGTATTTTTGCAAGAGGCTTTTCTTTCTCTGCAAAGTCCCCTACTTTTTTAAATATCCAAATTCCTACTCCTAAGTCTATAACATCTTCCTTTTTCTGCCTTCCGGCTCCGAGCTTCATCGCTGTAAGTCCTAACCTCAAAGCATCTATTTCTCTCACATATCCATCTTCCTCAGGATAAACCTCCAATGTATATTTTGCACCGGGTAAAAGGCTGTAATCCTCTACTACCTTTTCATCTCCACCCTGAGCTTTTATAATTTCTCTAAACTTCTGCAATGCCTTACCGCTTGTTATATTATCCTTTAATACCCTTACTGCTTCTTCCTTTTCCTTGTGAAGCCCTGATAAAAGAAGCATTTCGGAACCCAATTCAAAACAAAGATTTATTAAATCCTCATGTCCGTTGCCTTTAAGGGTCTCTATAGCCTCGATTACTTCTATGGAATTTCCTATCGCAAGGCCTAAGGGCTGTTCCATGTCCGTGACAAAGGCTACCGTTTCCCTTCCAGCAAGGTTTCCTATTTTAACCATCAACTCGGCAAGCTCTTTTGCTTCTTCATAGGTTTTCATAAATGCCCCACGTCCAAATTTTACATCGAGCACTATTTTATCAGCGCCACCTGCAATTTTTTTACTCATTATTGAGCTCGCAATTAAGGGTATTGAGTCTACCGTTGAGGTGACGTCCCGCAAAGCGTAGAGCTTTTTATCCGCTGGGACCAGGTGTTTTGACTGTCCCGTTATTGCAGCACCTATTTTATTCACATTTCCAATAAATTCCTCCAAAGAAAGTTCCGTCTTAAATCCTGGAATGGATTCCAATTTGTCTATGGTCCCACCGGTATGCCCGAGTCCCCTCCCGGACATCTTGGCTGCTTTAACCCCGGCAGAAGCCACCAAAGGTATAAGAACAAGGGAGGTGGTATCAGCTATTCCCCCGCTGGAATGCTTGTCAACCTTCACTCCATCAATCTTTGATAGGTCAACCATTTCCCCTGAAGATGCCATTGCTAAAGTAAGGTATGTGGTTTCTTCTTCGTCCATCCCCCGAAAGTAAACAGCCATCAAAAAAGCTGCAATTTGATAATCGGGGATTTCTCCATCTACATAACCTTTTATCAAAAATTCTATTTCTTCCTTTGAAAGTTTCATTCCCCTTTTTTTCTTTTCAATTATATCAGGAACAAAAAACATACCTTCACCTTCTTTTTTCTCCTTTTTACATTATAGAACAAAGCCGTAAGGCAAAAGTTCTTCCGGTTTTGTGGCTAATATTTTTGACCCGTCTTTGTTAGAAAGCAAAATTTTTGCCCTTTTTGCCAACTCCAAAATCACTTGCCTGCAGGCACCGCAGGGTGAAACAGGTTCATCCACATCCGCCGTTACCGCTATCACCTCAATTTCCCTTTCCCCTTCCGAATAGGCTTTAAAAAGGGCTACCCTTTCAGCACACACAGTTAGTCCGAAGGAAGCGTTTTCAATGTTGCAGCCATTATAGACCTTGCCGTTCTTAGTCGACACCGCGGCACCCACTTTGAATTTTGAATAGGGAGCATAGGCATTATTTTTTGCTTTTATAGCCTCTAAAACCAACTCCCTTTCTTTTGTGTTTAAATCGTTAATCCCTATCATTTTATACCCTCTTTCTTACTATATAAAACCTGAACTTTTCGGGTGAAAAATAATTGGAGGAATAAAATATGGGATTGTTCTTATCATCAAAATGAAGCTGCTCAAGTAAAAGGAGAACTTCGGACCCCGATTTTAAATCTAGCTTTTTATACACATTTTTTATCTTTGCTTTGACGGGCACTATGTCGGAAACCGCATAAGCGATAAATATACCTAAATCTTCCTGAAGGTACTCAAAAAGGGATTCTTTGTTAAAGTTAAACTCCTTTTTTGCATACCTCACTGGAATTCTGTCTATGCAATAAAGTACCGGTACACCGTCCGCAGTCCTTACCCTTTGAACCTTGTAAATATCTTCATCGGCAGGTATGTTCATTAAATTAGCCTCTTTCTCTGTAGGTTTCACCCTTTCAATTACCACGTCTTTTGTGCCTGGCTTCATACCCTGCTTTTCGATAAGCTTTGTTATGCTTATCAACTCTTCCATTCCGCTTTTTATTATACGTGGTTTTGTAATAAATGTACCCACCCCGTGGTATCTTTTTACATAGCCTTCGTCTTCCAAAATCCTAAGGGCTTCCCGTAAAGTTGCCCGGCTTACCCCTAAACTTTTTGAAAATTCTATTTCCGAAGGCAATCTGCTGCCCTCTTTTATCTCTCCTTTTTCTATCATTTCTTTAATTTTTTTTAGTGCGTATTCATACTTAGCAGGATAACCCACAAACACCGCAACCCCTTTAAAATTTGTAAATTTATTATATTATAATTATACACTTATATCCTTAAAGTATATCAAATCTTTTATATAATCAACATAATCCCCCGATATAATTATCTGATGATTACCCAATGTACTTGATACAAAATCTTCCACATCTTTTTCTAAAAATACTTCTATTTGAGTCCTGCAACGAAATTCACTTTGAGGATTGTCCAATATCCTTCCCTTTACAAAGGAAATTTTAGAAAGGTCTTCCCCACCGAATTTTAAAATAGTTACTGGGCCTTTATCAAATTCTCCTCCAATACCGACTCCTATACCTGATTCAAAATGGGAACGCAAAACATAATTCTTTACCGCTCTTGTGGGCACCGTGCAATGAGCAAAAATTATGGTGTTTTTATTTTTGTCTATGGATGAAGGATTTGCCATAAAAGGTATTTCTCCCGTTAAAAGATTGGCAAAAAACATGGTAAAGGTCGACGGCAAATCCCCTTCGCACCCGGCAATAATGCCTTCATCGGATAATCTAGATAGTGCAAGGCATCCCGTTGTTTTAAATTTCATAAGCAGGTCAAAACATTTTAAAGTTAAGGCATCTAATTTATACTTTTCTGCTAAGGATTTCAGTGCTACATATACCCAATGGGCTTTTTTTATTTCTGAATCATCTGGTTCTACTTTTCTTAAAGCTCTTTCGAAATATCCATCGTAATCATCAGTTACGTTTTTTAAAGTGTAGTAAAGTTCATCCATGCTTATATCTACTATATTAATCCCCCACCGTTTTTTTACCTCAGTATAATTTATATGACTTGAAATAAGCCATTCCGAAGGTCCTCCAATACTTCCAATGTTTGAAGCTTCAATTTTTGCTAAGGTTTCTGCTATTTTAGAAAGCCTTTTCATTTTATCCAATACAAAACTTTTGTCACCGTATAATAAATAGGCTTTATCCTTTTTATATTCACTTATATATGACAGAATTTCCAGAGAAGCTGCTAAAGAATTATTTATATTTTCTGCAAGGAGAATAACAGGCTTTGGAAGGAAGTCATAAATAGTTCTAAACTTTTCTTCCGTCCCTCCAGTCATAACCCAGACAACTGTCAAGGCTCCTTTTATAGGTTCCCACTTTTCATTAATATCCTCATACTCGATATAAACCGGATCAAAATTATCATTAAAAAATTCATAGGTCTTTGAAAGGCTTTCTTTAACCTTTTCCTTCCCGTGAAGGGGAGACATTAATTCAATGACATTCAATTTAATGTCCATAACGACCCTCCTTGAAAATTCTATTTCGTTCCCCTCTCATAAGGCACTCCATCAGCAGCAGGTGGAGTGTATTTTCTTACAACCCCTGCTAGTACGGCCAAGGTCAAAACGTAAGGTATCATTTTAATAAACTGATAGGGTATTATCGCATTCTGCACAACCCTGAAGCTCAAACTTTCTGCAAAACCAAAAAGCAATGAAGCCCACAGTGCTCCCTGAGGATTCCAGTTACCAAAAATCATCGCAGCAAGGGCAATAAAACCTTTGCCTTGGGTCATTCCTTCCACATACATTCCCGTATGCTCCAAAGCTAAGTAAGCACCGGAAAGCCCTGCCAAAACGCCGCTTATTATAACCCCAGCGTATTTCATCTTAAATACGTTTATGCCGAGGGTATCCGCAGCCAATGGATTTTCCCCTACCGAGCGAAGCCTTAAGCCAAAAACTGTCTTTTCAAGAATAAAACCAGCTAAGGGCACCAAAACAAGTGCTAAGATTATGATGGGTGAAGTATCCCCCAAAAAGGGCAGTTTTATTTTAAAAAGCCCGTTTACATGAGGTGTGGTTGTAGCCATTTTGAAAAAGGCTTGACTCAAAAACCTTGAACTTCCATAAGCCAAAATGTTTAAAGCTACGCCGCTCACTATCTGGTCTACCCTGAAAGTAACGGTAGCAATAGCATGGATTAAGGCTAAGACAGCCCCTGCAGTCATTGCTATTAAAAAACCCATGTACGGTCCAAAGTAATAGGAGCCGAGAGCACCCCAAAAGGAGCCCACAATCATCATACCCTCAAGGCCGATATTCACTACCCCTGCCCTTTCCGTGTAAACAGCCCCAATTGCGGTGAGAAGAATGGGGACTGCCATCCTCAGGGATGATGCTATCAATTCCGCTAAAAGCACTTTAAGCCACCCCTTTCTTTTCTATTTGCTTAATGTAGTCGCTCATTACCTTGTTTATAATTACTATTGAAAGTATCATCAAAGCCTGCAGAATTACTATTGTATCCATTGGAACATTTAACAGGGTTTGGATGCCTTCTGCTCCCCTCTTCAAAAAACCAAAAAGCATTGAAGCTATAATTATCCCAAAGGGGCTGTTTTGTCCTATAAGGGCAACAGCTATACCGTCAAACCCATAACCTCTTGGGAAATCTAAGTCCATATAGCCAAAATAACCCATAAGATCGGATAGCCCTACGAGTCCTGCGATAGCGCCGCTCAGCAAAAATCCTTTGTAAAAAACGTTTTCCGGGTTTATACCTGCTGACTTTGAAGCATCAGGATTTTGCCCGACACAACGAAGCTCAAACCCAAAGGGGGTATAATAGAGCATGTAATATATAATACCTGCAAGTATTATTCCTACGGGGAAAAACCAATTTAAATAAACGTGTTTAGGAAGTTCAATCCCGAATAAAGATAAAAATCCGTGAAGTTTTGGTATTAGAGCAGTAGGTAAAAGTTTTGGAGTCCTTATTAACAATTTTTGGGTCCTATCGATGAACACTTCCGAAATCAAATAGTGGATAAGGGAGTAGGATATATAGTTCAACATAATAGTACTAATAACTTCGTGAACTCCCCTTTTTATTTTCAAGTAAATAGGAATATATGCCCACAGCATTCCCCCGATTATCCCTGCAAATATCACAAGGGGAATATGGATAAAAGATGGTAGCCCTTTAAAAGAAAAACCGACAAGAGCAGCAAGGAATGTTCCGATTAAATACTGCCCTTCTATTCCAATGTTAAAAAGCCCCATTCTAAAACCTATGGATACAGCAAGCCCGGAAAATATTAAAGGCGTTGAATTATATAAGATAATGGCTACACTGTCTAATCTTCTAAAAGAAAACCTGAACATTGTGTAGAAAACCTCTACAGGATTTTTCCCTATGGCAAGAATTACCAAAGAGCTAAAAAAAGCAGCCAAAAAAATTGCAATTATTGGGGATAAAATTTTATAGGCTAATATTTTATAGTTTCTCTTCACGATGCTTCACCAGCCTTTTTATGAGCTCCCAGCATGTACAAACCGATTTCCTCCAAAGATACTTCTTCAGGTCTAAATTCAGCAACTATTTTGCCGCCGTACATTACACCAACTCTGTCGGAAAGGGAAAGCACTTCGTCCAAATCTGCAGAAATTAGCAAAATAGCTTTTCCCTGTTTTTTCAGCTTCAAAAGCTGGCTGTAAACAAACTCGGATGCACCAATGTCAAGTCCCCTCGTAGGTTGTGCAGCAATTACAAAGACTGGGTCTTGCGAAAGCTCTCTCCCCAGTATCACTTTTTGCTGATTCCCTCCCGATAAACCTTCAATAGCCTGATTAATAGAGCTCAATGATACTTTATACTCCTTTACCATATCTTGTGTAAATTTTTCAGCTTTTCTTACATTTAACGAAGGTGCTTTACAAAATTCCTTTTTTCTGTGAAGCCCTAAAACAGCATTTTCCCAAACCTTCATCGGAAGTATAAGACCCTGCTTGTGCCTGTCTTCGGGAATAAAGGCAACGCCCAAATCCCTTCTTTCCCTAATGGAAAAGTCCTTTATGCTCTTTCCGAGCACTTTTATGTCACCGTCTGAAACATCCCTTAATCCTATTATTGCCTCAGCCAATTCCTTTTGTCCGTTCCCTTCCACACCGGCAATTCCGTATATTTCTCCGCCCCTTATATTAATGTTTACATTTTCCACAGCCGGCCGTCCATTCCCATCCTTTACTAAAAGGTTCTCTATAGATAAAATAACATCTCCCTTTTCGACCTCTTCCTTGTCTAATTTTAACAATACGGGTTTCCCCACCATCATTTTGGCAAGTTCTTCTTTATTTACGTCTTTTGGGAGTACTGTCCCTACTACTTTTCCCCTTCTTAAGACGGTTATTTTGTCCGCTATCTCTAAAACCTCGTCCAATTTATGGCTTATAAAAATTATTGTTTTGCCTTCTTCTTTAAGCCTTTTTAAATTTAAGAATAGTTCTTTGACTTCCTGCGGTGCAAGAACAGCTGTTGGCTCATCAAGAACAAGTATATCTGCTCCCCTATACAATACCTTTAAGATCTCAACCCTTTGAGCCATGCCTACCGATATCTCATCCACTTTCGCATTTAAATCTACGGAGAAATTGTACAACCTACACAATTCCTCTATAGTCCTCCTGCATTCTTCCCAATCTATAGTAAAGCCCTTTTTCCTCTCCGCGCCAAGTATGATGTTCTCCAAAACGCTGAACCTTCCTACCAGCATAAAGTGCTGATGGACCATTCCGATTTTTAATTCTATTGCACGGCTGGGAGAATTTATCCTTTCTTTCTTACCAAAAATATAGATTTCTCCTTCATCAGGTTGGTAAAGACCTGATAAAATTTTCATAAGGGTGCTCTTGCCCGCCCCATTTTCGCCGACAATTGCATGAATTTCCCCTTTATTAACTTCCAAACTTATATTGTCGTTAGCAATTATTCCCGGAAAACGCTTTGTAATGTTTTTAAGCACAATCGCCTTTTCCAAGATTTCACCTCATTCGCAAATAAAAATTTAAAAAATTATTAAAAAGGGGTGACTTTACCGTCACCCCGCAGGTAACCTTTTATTTTAGACCTTTTACAAATTCTTCATATTGCTTTTTGTCTGCGGGCACTTTAATTTCACCCTTTACAATTTTTTCTTTAATCTCGTTCAGTTTTGGGATAATATCAGATATCATGTTTTTATTGTAATCGTTAACAGCATATCCAACACCGTCTTCCGCAAGTCCAAATACCTTGTACCCGCCTTTGAAATTGCCTTCTACATAATCTTTAATTGTGTCGTAAACCGCAACATCTACCCTCTTTAACATACTTGTAAGTATATAGGGTCTTTGTTCTTCCTTAGCCGTTAAGGATTGGTCGGAGTCAACTCCTATGGCAAATTTTTTCTCAGCCGTAGCAGCTTCAATTACACCTATGCCAGAAGCCCCAGAAGCATGGTAAACAACATCTGCTCCAGCTTTAAACTGCTTTAATGCAAGTTCTTTGCCTTTTACAGGATCCTTGAAAGCATCACCGGTTGTACCTATATAATCAGAAATTATCTCAACCTTGGGGTTGACAAATTTTGCTCCTGCCATATAACCGGCTTCAAATTTTTCTATCAAAGGAATCTTCATACCACCTACAAAACCTATCTTACCAGTCTTGGATTTTAATGCCGCAGCAGCACCCACTAAGAAGGACCCTTCTTCTTCCTTGAACTGCAAGCAAGCAACATTGGATTTTTCATCAAGTCCTTCTATATTTCCGTCGATTAATCCGAATTTCACATCGGGGAATTCCTGTGAAACCTTTTTGATGTGGTCAGTAAACATGAAACCAACGCCGAAGATTAAATTATATCCATCTTCTGCAAGAAGCCTTAAAAGCTGTTCCCTATTTTCTCCACCCTGTGATGGTTCTAAGTATTTAACCTCGATTTTATCTCCGAAATCCTTTTGAGCCCTTTCAAGCCCTGCATATGCGCTGTCGTTAAAGGAAAGGTCTCCTCTTCCACCTACGTCAAAAACAAGACCCACTTTTATCTTTTTAGACTCGGCAGGCTGTTGCTGTTGCTGCTGTTGAGGAGGTTGAGCTTCTTTTTTTGCACAGCCTGCGAAAATAAAGGCTGCCATCAAAACCACAAGCATCAAAGCTATAAATTTCTTCATTTTCATGTTTTACCCTCCTATTTCGTAAACATTTTATTTAAAAATTAGAGTTTTAGAACCCCCTTTCTGAAGCTTTTAAGTTGTCTGACATCTGACATCTTCATTTTATCAATACAGGTTTTCTCCTGTCAAGAAAATTTTCGCAAGAACTACATAATCCTTGGTGTTTTTTCTTATTGAGTTCAGGTATTCCTCTGTAAGTTCTGTTACAACCTTAGCAGGTGAACCGATAACAAGGCTCCTTGCTGGAATAATTTTACCGCTCGGGACAAGGGCCCCTGCTGCCACCAGGGCTTCTTCTCCTATTTCCGCCCCATCCAAAACAATTGCTCCCATGCCTATTAAGGCCCCATCTTTAACAGTACATCCGTGGAGAATGGCGTTATGCCCCACTGTAACGTTATCTCCAATAACACAGGGATTATTCTCTGTAACGTGAAGCACACATCCGTCCTGTATATTAGAATTCTTCCCAACTTTAATATAATTTATGTCCCCTCTTAAAACTGCCCTAAACCATATGCTTGCATTTTCTTCTACCGTCACATCCCCTATCAAATCAGCCGACTCGGCAACAAAGGCAGTGTTGTGTATATTGGGCTTTTTATCTTTAAACTTAATTATCATAATATACCTCCTCTATCTTAAAAATGTTTTGTTAAGCGTTCTGGAAAAACAATGCCACCGTACCAGGACCTGAATGGGCTCCGATTACAGGGCCTATCCACGAAATTATTATTTCTTTTACATTAAATTCCTTTTTCATAGCATCGGCAAGTTCCAGGGCCAATTCTTCATTATCCCCATGGCTTATGCCTATAAATTGATTCTCCAAATTTTTTCCTCTTTCTGCAGCAATCTCAACCATTCTTTTTACAACATTTTTCTTACCCCTCACCTTTTCTAAGGGGAATATAGCTCCGTCAACCATATGTAAAATGGGTTTAATATTTAAAAGCCCTCCTATAAAAGCCTGTGCTCCTGAAATTCTACCACCCCTTTTCAGAAATTCTAAATCGTCCACTGTAAAAATATGTTCCATATGATGGGCATAAAATTCTATTTCCCGGGAAATTTCGTCAAAATCCCTACCCTCTTGTGCCATTTTTGCAGCTTTTAAAACCACAAGACCCGTGCCGAGGCTTGCGCATTTTGTATCTATAATATTTACATGCTCCGCTTTAACGGTTTCCTTTGCAACTAAAGCTGCCTGATAGCTACCTGTAAGTTTTGAAGATAGGCCCAGCACAATGCCTTTTTTGCCTTCCCTTCGTATATCTTCAAAACAGTTCATAAAAACATTTACTGGAACCTGCGAGGTTACAGGCATTATTTCCCCTTTCCTCATTTTTTCGTAAAAATCTTTAATGTTTAGATCGGAGATGTCCTGATCGGGATTGTCTTTTAAAGAAACAGGCATCTTCAAACGTATTATAGGTAGATCCTTTAAAACATCTTCCGGTAGGTCGCATGAGGTGTCAGTAATAATTACAATATTCGACAATAGAATCAACCCCCTAAATTTTTTACTCTTTTAATAATCCCTCAAAAATTTCCTTTACCGGTGTTTTCAAAACCGGATGGATAAAATCAGGGGCTATTTGGACCATCGGTCCCATTACAAAAACCCTGTTATGAGCATCGGGGTGGGGTATTTTTAAACCTTCTTCGTTTATAACAAGGTCATCGTAAAAAATTATATCAAGGTCGATATTCCTAGGCCCCCATTTAAACTTTTTTTCTCTGCCCATTTCCTTTTCGATGTCCTGAAGTATATTTAACAATTCTCGAGGAGTAAGAGAGGTTTTTGCCCAAAGGACGGCATTTAAAAAACTCGGCTGCTCCTTATACCCGTAAGGCTCGGTTTCAATAATGTCCGAAATTTTTACAATCTCAATTCCCTTTTCCTTTATTTTTTCTATTGCTGTCTTAATATTCTCCTCTCTGTCACCTATGTTGCTTCCGAGGGCGATGAATACATCTGCCATTTTACCGCCTCCAGCATTTTTGCCACCCTTTTATTTTCCCTAACATCATGCACCCTTATTATCTCTACATCATTCAGGACGCACATTGCAGTAATTGCAAGGGTGCCTTCCAGCCTTTCTTCAGGGGTAGCACCATCTAAAGCTTTGCCGATAAAACTTTTCCTTGAATGGCCTATAAGCAAGGGCTTCTTAAGGCTCTTTAATTCCTTAACCCTTGATATAATCTCCAAATTGTCTTCATACCTTTTTCCAAACCCTATTCCCGGGTCTAAAATTATTTTTTCCGGATCAACACCTTTTTCAGTTGCTATTTGTATCTTTTCATAAAAATATCCAATTATTTCATTTATAACATCTTCATAATAGGGATTTTGCTGCATATCCTTTGGCGTCCCTTTAATGTGCATGAGTACATAAGGAGCTTTCGCTTCGGCAACAACATTTAAGATTTTATCATCAAAGGAAAAACCGCTTATGTCGTTTACCATATCCGCCCCGCTTTCCAAAGCCTTTTGTGCCACTTGTGCTCGGTAAGTATCCACGGATATGAATACCCTCGGGAAATTTTCCCTTATTGCTTTTAGAGCAGGAATTACCCTCCTTATTTCCTCCTCCTCGTCAACGGCATCCGAACCCGGTCTTGTAGAAAGGCCTCCAATATCCAATATATCTGCCCCTTCTTCAATCATTTTATTTGCAGCAGATAAAACTTCCTCAATAGTTTCTTTCCTTGAATCCGCATAAAAGGAATCAGGGGTGACGTTTATTATTCCCATTATTAAAGTATCATTAAAATAAATCTTTCTGCCCCACGGACTCAAGATTATATCAACCCTTTTTTTGTTAAAAAACTCCTCAATCTCTTTTTTTGTCTCAAGAAGGCCAAAGAAAGGCATTTTATTTAGCTTGTCAATGAGGAATTCATAATGTTTTTTAGTCCCAAGCAATATAATATCGGACTTTTCCACCTTTCCATCGATTACATTTTTATGGACAGCTGCATCTCCTCCAAGGGACAGCATCTCCTGTTTAATAATATTTGCAGCAGGGAAAGGTATATCAAAAAGCTTTAAAGGTATTATCCTTTCCTTTTTTTCGAAAATCGGGAAGGAAGAAGGATGAACTCCTACCCTATTCATTTCCTTCCTCAGATATTTTAGTGTTATCTCCATTATCACAGCACATCCACCCCTTTTCTACACAGGCAAAAGCCTGATGGTTGTGTATGCTTTCGAAACTGGTGACTTCCACCCTGTACCATTCTATACGAGAATCTTCTTCTAAAAGCAAAGCCACATCCCTTGTAACATCCTCTACAAATTTGGGATTACCAAAGGCTTTTTCAGTAACATATTTTTCATCGGGCCTTTTCAGCAAAGTATATATGGGGCAGCTCGCGCTCTTTTCTGCAATATCTATAAGATCCTCAAACCATATCATCTTCTTAGACCTTGTTATGATTTCAACTTCAGCTCTCTGATTGTGAGCGCCCTGAGCACTTATCTCCTTAGAACAGGGGCAAAGGGTATGTATCGGAACTTTCACACCGGTATAAATCTTATAGCTATCAGAAAGTTCCGCATAAATTTTAGCACAAATCTCCAAAGGAGATTCGCTTTTTGTAACAGGTGATTCTTTCCATATAAAATACGGGATTAAAAGCTCTATATGGGCAGAATCCGCATGAAGCTTTTCTTTTATCTCTACCAAAATATCCTCTATACCTTTTGCGCTTAAAATTTCAAAGTTTTTTAAAACCTCTATAAATCTACTCATATGGGTTCCTCTTAAATCTCGATGCAAATCAGCTGAAATGGTTATGTCAGCTACAGTAAACTGATATCCCCTTTTTTTGTCCTGAACCTTCAAAGGCCATTTTAAACCCTTTATCCCTACCTTTTTTAAAGGCACCATCCTTTCGTCTTTTTCCGACTGCACATCCTTTAGCTGCAACTCTTTTCACCCCTGTAAATTACCCCGCAGCTTTCTGTTTCCCAAACCTCCACTTCATAAAGGAAGCAGTTTTCCCTTTTCAAAGCCTCGGAAAGTTCCTTAAAAATATACTCAGCTATATTTTCCGCAGTAGGCTGGGGAATAATTTCATTAATATAGCTGTGGTCAAATTTTTTTAAGACCTTCTCTTCAACAATCCTTTTCAGCTCAACAAAGTCTATTATCATCCCTTCATTATCCGGCTCACCTTGTAGTTTTACAACCAATTTGTAAGTATGCCCGTGAAGCCTTTCGCATTTTCCTTTATAGGAGGTCAGGTTGTGAGCCGCATCGAACTTGAACTCACGTATTAAAAACATTTTCTCACCTCAATTAATAAAAAGCCTTTTTAATATTATAACACTTCAAATCCATATAATACCATAAAAAAGTAAAATAAAAAAAGCAGCTTTTAACGCTGTCTTACATAATTTTCGATAAATTCCATATTTTTTTCGTCAATTACATCGAATTTGAAACCTTCACTTCTTATTATTTCAATAATTTCCGGCAAAATTTCAACGGTTAAACTTTTTGAATCGGTATCATGAAGAAGTACAACTGCTATCTTTTTATTTTTTAATCCCCTCTTTAAATTTTCCAGCATTGCTTTTTTATCGGGATAGGGCATTGTTGCATCTCCCGTTACCACATTCCAATCTATATAATGATAGCCTTCCTCTTTCAGCCTTTTTTTAATTTCATCCATTATCCCCTGCGAGCCTTCCTTAAGGCTGACCGAGTTTTTAGACCCCCCCGGGAATCTAATAATCTTAGGCCTTACCCCTGTTAGATTGAAAATCAAATCCTCCTGTTTTTTTATATCGCTCATAAAAGCATCAACAGACGAATATATTACATCATACCTGTGGCTAAAGGTGTGGTTGCCTAAGGAATGCCCCTCTTCATAAATTCTTTTTATGACCGTATTCTCCTTTTCCTTATAACCTACTACGAAAAAGGTTGCCTTTATATTTTCCTTTTTAAGTATCTCCAATATTTTTTCCGTGTTTTTGCTGGGACCGTCGTCAAAGGTAAGATAGGCTGTTTTACCTTTAACTTTACTGTGTTTTTTATTAATGTTTTTTTCTTTTTCTTCTTCTATTGTAAAATGTTTCCTTTCAGGAAAAAGTCGATAATAAATTAAAGTATTAACTTCACCGGAATAATACTCTTCGTAACTCTCCCCTTTGACATCTTCATTTATTTTTGCAGGGGGATTATTGCTATTACTACTTTGAGAAAAGGTTTGTTTTATGGCTTTACTCCCTAAAAAAGCTAATAAAAAACCCGTTAAAAGTCCTAAAAAAATAAAAAAGAGGATAAGAAAAATTACAACATTATTATTGTTCTCTTTTCTCATATATTTTTGTCCTTCCCGAATCATTCTATTATACATCTATTTTAGCACTTATAAGCTTTATAAAAAACTATGAATAAAATGAAGGATTTTTTATTCTATTGAAAGGGATTTCACAAGCATTGTAGCAAAGGAACCAGGAGGAAGAATAAATTTTATTTTGATTTTTTCGTATCCTTTATAAAACTCGTCTTTTTCAAAGGAAGTAAAAAATAAATTTTCCGGAAATACAACTGCTTTCCTCATAAAGGATTTAAAAAAAGACTTCCTTATCTTTTTTAAATTAAAATCCGATGAAGTAACACCCCTCTCTTTTAATACCTCCTCTATCGCCTTATTAACATTTTCGTCTACCTTGGGAATTTTATAAGAAACGGTAGGTATTTCCATATTTCTAATATCTTTGAACTTTTTAATATCATCTATTTTCTTGTATATTAAATAGTCCATTATTTTCCCCTTTACTCTATATAAATCCTCTGCATACTTGGGAAGAATTAAAAGCAGGGTTTTATTCCAAAGATAGCTTTGATATGCGGAAAAAAACATTGAAAGCTCCTCTTTTGGAATGGTGTTAAGTGCTTTTACCATGTTTTCTTTACTTTTGCCTTTTAAAAGTATTTTTATTATATCCCTTTCGACCTTTGTCTTGCAGAAGGGAAGAACGGCTTCAAAATCTCCCCAAAGCCTTTTAATTTCTTGTTTTCTTTCCTTTTCCTCCTTTTTATCTTCCGGATGGGTTACCGTAAAATAAAGCTTCAAAGCCCCATTATAATGTTTTTTTAGGATTTTTTCTGCAATAAATTCCTCCTCATTTTCTACACTCCCAAAACGCTGGTCATCAAAAAAATTGGGATAACCCCACTCCTTTATTTCGTTCAACCTTGTTACAATCTTATCTTTATCCTTTTCCTCAATCTTCCTCAAGGTTATTTCAAAATAGTTGCCTTTTAATACCCCCGGTGAAACAAAATCATCCGAAAAACCCACAAACTCCAAGATAACGTTTTCCCTTTCAAAGGTCAAATCGTATTCCCTCGGGACTGAAATATACTGAAAAGTTAAGGCGTGCCTATCCTTTCTCCCACCACTTCCTATTTTTTCTAAGGGAACATTGTTTTCTATAGATATGAACTTCAGAGCATCCATGGTATTCCAGTGTTTTTTTATTAAAAGGTAAATCTTATACTTTCCCCCCTTTTTATATTTTATATCTGCCAATTCCTTTACAATGAAATCTTCAGGAAAAACTTTTATTTTCAAAACCCTCACCCTTTAAAATTTATATTGTTTTTTTCATACACACTGCAATAATACTTAATATTACAATATTTCAAATAAAAATATATATACTCTCCACAAAGGAAATACAAATATTTTATCGAATATTACAATTTCTAAATTAAATTTTTTGGGGAGTGAAAGGTCTTGCTAACATTTTTATCGGTCTTAACCATATTATTAATTGCCGTAATAATTTATTTATCGTTAAAAATTTACACAATAAAAAAGGCCATCGAGAAATCCAATAAGCTTTTAGAATCTAATTCAAAGGGTGAATCACTTTTCGACAGCGTAGATAAAAACATAGAAAAACTGCTGCCATCCCTAAGCATCCTGCAAAAAAGTCTTCAGAATATAATATATCATATTTTAAAAAACTCGGCGGAGATTTCGGCAGGTTCTACAAACATAAATAAATCTTCAGAAAAGCTCGATGATAATATCAGAAATTTAAATAATATCTTATCCTCCTTTTTGAAAAATGTTGTAGATATAAATGATAGGATAGTAAACAGCGCTGCCATTTCTGAAGAACTTTACGGAAGCATTAATGAAATAGCCTCCTACTCTTCAATGGCTTTAGAAACCTCTAAAAATGCATCCTCGGATTTAGAAATTAGCCTTAAAGCCATTGAAGATGCGGTCGACATAATTGAGGAACAGGGCAGTGAAATAAACCAAATATCTAAAGAAATCATTGGGTTAAAAGACCTTTTGGGAAAAATTTCGTCTGTTTCCGACCAAATAAACCTTCTATCCTTAAATGCATCTATTGAAGCAGCAAGGGCAGGAGCTGCGGGAAAAGGTTTTGCGGTAGTTGCAGAGGAAATAAAAAAGCTTGCCGATGAAACATCAAAATTTTCAAAGGAAATTGTTAAATTAGTAAATGATATTCAATCTTATATTCAAAAATCCTCCCAAGTATTCGAACAAAGCCTCAAAAAGGTTGACAGACAAAAATCCACTACAGATAAAGCCAAAAAAAGCCTTTCCAATATAACTCAAGTAATCACAACGATTGAAGGCATAATTAAAAACATATCTGAAAATATATTGTCCCAAACTCAAGCTACCGAGCAAATGGCGGAAAATATTCAGGACGTCTCAAACTTTTCATCGGTTATCACCGATTCAATAAAAAACGTAGAAGAAATCCTTGAAAAGCAAAAAGATTACCTGTTAGAAAACTTTAATCAGGTAAAAAATCTTAAAAATTCTGTTGAAAACTTCGAGGTTTTTACAAAGGGTTTCGACGAACTCTTAGGGGAAAAATTGTTAAAAATTGCTGAAGAAGTGGCTGAAAGGCTTACAAAAGAAAGTTTTTCCCTTGAAAGAATGCCTGATATAGTAAAAAGCTACGGGGTTACGCAGATCTGCATAACCGATGAAGATGGGGTAATTATTCTCGATAACGATAAACAAAGCTTAGGTTTCCGATTCCCCGATGATGAAACCACGCAGGCCGGTGAGTTCAGGAAAATATTAAGAGGAAAGGTTGATAGAATAGTGCAAAAACTCCAACCCCGAAATGTGGATGGTAAGCTTTACAAGTTTGTCGGTGTAAAAAGAAAGGATAAACCTGGAATAGTGCAAGTCGCCTTAAGCATTGATGATATATTTAAATTAACTTCAAAATAATTTTCATCGCGGCAAAAGCCGCCATTTTTTTTACTTTTTGGGGATTATTTCTAAAATATCTTGACCAATTTCGACAAAAAAGCATAAAATAATTCTATAAAAAATAGTCAAATTTTGCTAATTTTTTATGCTCCTTTCATTAAAAGAATCGCAAAGTTGAAGGAAATATTTAATTCAGAAGAAAGGAAAGAATTGTTAAAAGTCGGTTAAATCTGGGAGGTAATTGTTTTGAAAGTTCCTGTAAATTTTTTAACTTCCGGTATGAGGGTAGAAAAACCGCTTTTCGGTAAAAGGGGCGAACTCCTCTTAAATAGAGGCGTTATACTTACCGAAAGCTTGATTTCATTATTAAAAAAGAATAACATTATAACGGTTGAAGTTGAAGGCCCCATACCTTACGATGAATTTCAAATAAAGGAATGTATCTCTGAAAAATTAAGACAAAACGCCCTTACTACTTTAATGGATTGGATAAAAAACAGGCATATATTGGATTTAGAAAATGTGGCAGATGTTGTTAAAAGTCTTATAGAAGAAATCCTTTCTAAAAAGGGAGTATCAGAAAATTTAACCAACTTGTGTTCTAGCGATTTATATACTTTTGCACACTCTGTAGATGTATGCATTCTTTCCCTCATTGTGGGAAAAAGGTTGGGTTACAGCAGAAAAAAGCTGTTTGCATTGGGCATGGGTAGCATTTTACACGATGTAGGTAAACTGGAGATACCGCCGGAAATTCTAAATAAGCCAGCAAAACTAACTCCAGAAGAATATGAGATAATAAAAAAACATCCCTTTTTCAGTTATGAAATATTAAAGAAAAAAGATGATGAAAATTTAAACCCCTTTTCTTTAAATATTGTTCTAAACCATCACGAAAGATTTGACGGCAGCGGTTACCCGAGAAGGTTAAAACAACTTGAAATAAACGATCTTGAGTATATCTGTGCGATTTCCGATGTATTTAACGCCATGACTACCGATAGGGTATACCGTAGAGCCATCCCGGTACATGAGGTCTACGAGATGATTGAAGGTTCCTGTAACACCCTTTTCCCCTTTAATCTTGTACGAGCTTTTTTGTCGTGTATCAATCCCTTCCCCCCAGGAACCCTGGTAATGCTGAGCACTGAAGAACCAGCTATAGTTGTAGCTTCCTCAGACCTTCCTTTCAGGCCAAAAGTAAAGCTTTTAAAGAGCTTTGAAGAAATAGACCTCACAAAGGAATTAAACATAACGATAAGAAGGCAGTTGACTCCCGAAGAGGCCTTAAATTTCATTCCAACTTTTGAAAAAAATAAGTATTTTAGCTTTAATAATTAACATTATAATTTTTTTAAAACTATAATTTAATGATATTCACAATCGCTTTTGACATTTATTTTTATTTTTGCTAAAATTAAGTTGCCTCTCAACCCAAACCTGTCATCTAACCTCGTAAGCGTAACGAGAGGAGAAAAAGCTATGGTCCTCCATAGCTTTTAGTATTTTTATATAAATATAAAGGGAGGGCGAACCGTGAAGGTAGGGGTATTTTGGAGAAGGTTTAGAAATGTAGAACTCCAGCAAAGAATATCCGATAATGTGTTTGACGATGCCTACGATGAGGCTTATCATCACTACACCTTCATAAAAGAAAACGGATACGATGCTGTAATGATTGAATGGAAAAGGGATAATCCCAAAGAAACTCTACAAAAAATTGAAGAGGAAAAAGTAGATCTTGTTTTTAATGCCTCATCCCTTGAAGAAGTAGCATTTTTAACGGTCTTTAACATTCCCTTTGTCGGTTCTGGACTTGACTTGGTATCCCTTGACAAAGCTGCCAGGAAAAAAATAGTTGCCTTTCACAACCTTCCAACCCCAAAATTTTTTGTTTCCAACGGTCCCGATGATATACCTTCTCATGATTTAAAATTTCCCCTCTTCGTAAAACCCTTAAGAGGAAGAAACAGTTCCGGCATCAGCGATGAAAACATAGTGGAAAACGAAAAAGACTTGAAAAAAGTAATAGCCAAAATCACCGAAAAAATAGGGCAGCCTGCCCTTGTAGAAGAATACATCAAAGGTAGAGAAATAACTGTCGGAATCATAGGTTACGAATATCCCATGGTTTTACCCCTTCTTGAGATAAGCTACAGCGGTGTTAAAACGAACACCTTCGAACACAAAATGTACGATAAAGAAAAGATAACCTGCCCCGCATTGCTATCTCCGGAAATAGAAGAAAAAATAAAAAATACCGCCTTATCCATTTATAAAGTCCTTAATGCAAAAGATTACGGAAGAATCGATATGATATTGAGTGAGGACGGCATACCTTACTTCTTGGAAATAAATACCTTTGCAGGGCTTACCATGTCCAGCAGAAAAACACATCACGGTTACATGGGTTACATGGCAAAGGCTTTTGGATTTTCCGGTAAGGAATTTATAGGAGCAATCATTGAAAGTGCGAAAAAAAGGTATTTTTAAAATGGCTTTCGATAAAATAAGCTACCCCTTCCTCGTTATTCGTCAGAGTAAGGGGTAGCCCCTTTTCTTTTAATTCTAAAGGTGCATTCCCCATTAGTACTCCGAGTCCCGCATATTCCAGCATTAAAATATCGTTGTAATTGTCTCCAATAGCAATGATATCTTGCCTTTTCAATCCGAGGATGCGGGATATTACCTCAAGACCCTTTGCCTTAGAAACCTCCCCGTCTACTATATCCACCGTATTTTTAACCGCAGATGTAATGTAGATAGATTTGCCAAACATTTTTTCAAACCTTTTTGTTAACTCAACAATGGTGACGGGATTCCCAGAGATAACCGCTTTCAGCGGCAGCCCAAGGGATTCTTTCATATACCCATCTATATAAATTCGGTCAACATATTTTTTAAGTCTATTCACATCATCTATATTCTTAACAGGGATGAGCACAAAGTCCCTGATGTAATTTATGCTACCTATGAACGAAAACCTTCTCGCAAAGGTATAAAATCTTTTCAACTGGGCAATTCGATAACTTTTTCCAAAGAATATTTTTTTGTCCCTCAAAAAGATTTGAAGCTTCACATCGTCACAGCCCGAAACTGTATCAATAATTTCCATCAAGACATCCTTTTGTAAAGCCTTCTCGTAATATATCCGATTATTATAAACATCCCTTATCAACGCTCCATCTGAAGTTATTATAGGAGCATTTACAGGGATGTTTTTTGCAATTCTTATTGCGCTCCTATAAAATCTTCCTGTGCATAAGGTAACGTATAAGCCCTTATTCATTACTTGCCTTAAGGCTTTTATTGTCCTTTTTGTAAGAATATACCTGCTATTTATGAGCGTCCCATCTACATCGAGGGCAATTAACTTATAGCCTTCCATATCCCAAAACAACCCGCCTTTTAATCCTTAAGTTCGCTCAATAATTTTACAAGCTGTCTTGCGTTTATTACCGCCTGTGCGTTGAAATGATTATTCATCGCTATATAAACCAAATCCGTTTTTCTTTTTAATTCTTTAATCTTGGGTACCCATTCCCTTAACTCCTCTTCTTTATACAAATAATTATATCTTTCATAGGAATTTTCGTGATTATACCAACTCTCGCTATTTCTCCCGTGAAACCTTATATAACTAAAACTGCTTGTGGCAATGGCTACAGGAGGCAAAAGCCCCCGCAGAGGGGGTTCATCTACACACACAAAGGCAATATCCAAATTTCTTAAAAGCCTTACAGTATCTATTGTAAGCCAATCTACAGTTCTAAATTCTACTGCCAAAGGAATTTCTTTAAATGCCTCGCGCATTCTTTTCAAGAAATCCTGATTTTTGTCATTGTTGTGAAAGCTGTAAGGGAATTGGGCTAAAATACATCCCAACCTTTTTTCCTCAATAATGGGGCTTACAGCACCTTTAAATTTTTCTACTGTTACCGGGCTCAAATCCCCATGATGGGTGATGCCACCAAATACTTTTACAACAAAAACAAAATTTTCAGGTGTTTTTTTCATCATGTGATAAAACATATAGGGAGACGGCATGCTGTAATACGTTGAATTCACTTCAGTGAAGGGGAACTCACGGCTGTAATAGGCAAGCATATCCTTTTCCTTTATTCCTTCAGGATAAAATTTGCCTATCCAATCTTTATAGGCATAGCCAGAGGTTGCAACCTTTATCAAACACACTGCCCCCCGAAATCATATATCTATAATATTATGTTTTATTCCCAGTAAAACCGCCTGGGTGCGGTCATTAACCCCCATTTTTTGAAATATATTTGTAAGATGATTTTTCACGGTTTTTTCACTGATAAAAAGTTTTTCCGCAATTTCCCTATTTGAAAGCCCTTTTGCAAGTTCCCTCAAAATTTCTATTTCTCTCGGCGTCAGATCAAAAGTTACCCCTTCATCCTTTTGGGATAATCGGTTTATTTCTTCGAATACCTTTGGGGTCATGGAAGGCGGAATTACCCCTTTGCCAGCGGAAACATCTCTTATTGTTTTTATCAATTCATCGGGCTTTACGTCTTTCAAAACATATCCGGAAATTCCATAACGTATAAGTTCCAATAAATAATCCACCTGCTCATGTATAGTTAGAGCTATTATTTTTATATCGGGATTTTCCCTTTTTATCTCCCTTGTAGCTGCTATACCGTTTACATTGGGCATATTAATGTCCATTAAAATCACATCGGGCTTTAATTTCTTTGCAAGTTCTATAACTTCTTTCCCATCCGCTGCTTCGCCAATTATTTTTATATCCGGCTCAAGGGACAATATTTTCGCAATTCCTTCCCTTACTAAAGCATGGTCATCTGCAATTATTACTCTAATTTTTTCTCCTTCTTTACTCGTCATTTAATTCCCTCCGGATTTATTATCCTTTTTTACCGGAATAAAAAACATTACTTCCGTTCCCCTACCAATCTTTGATCTGATCTCGAACTTCCCTTTTAAAAGCTGAACCCTTTCTCTCATACCCATTATCCCAAAAGCAGTGCCTTCTTTATCCGCAAGGACCTTTTCCACATCAAAGCCGCAGCCGTTGTCCCTTATGGTGCCATTTATCCTATCAGGTAAATATTCTAATTTCACCACAACTTCCGTGGCTCCTGCATATTTTCTTACATTATTAAGCGATTCCTGAATAATCCTAAAGATAGCAATAGCAAGTGTAGAATCTAAAGCGTATTCTTTTCCGAGAACGGTCAATTCTACAAAAATCCCATAATCCTTCGTAAACTGTTCTATATACCGTCTCAAAGCAGGAATAAGACCTAAGTCGTCTAAGGACATCGGTCTTAAGTCAAAAATAATTTTTCTTACATCTGCTAAGCTTTTTCTCACAAGTTCCATTAATGTCAATAATTCATCCTTTACTAAGGATGGATTCACTTCCATCAGTTTTAAAATATACTCTGCCCGCATCACAATGTTTGCCAAGCTCTGTGCAGGGCCATCGTGTATTTCCCTTGCAATTCTTTTTCTTTCTTCTTCTTGCGCTGTGATTACGGAAAGCCCTAAAGCCTGAAATTGTTTCAATTCTCCAATTTTGTCGCTTAAGGTAGAAAGTTCATTGTTCAATATTTTAATTACCATGCTTATATTTATTATCAATTCCTCTGACCGTTTTATTGTCATTTCCAAGTTTTTTAAATACCTTTGCAGGTGTTCCCGGGTGTTTCTTAAAAGTTTTTCTTTCTCTCTCTTGTTTATAAGCTCTATCTGTTTCGAATGAGCTTCTTCATAAGCATTTTTTATATCCTCTTCTTTAAAGAGCTTGAAGTTCCTGCTCACTTCAACTAATCTTATCCTTGCCTTTATATATTCCTTTTCCAATCGGTCAACATCTTCTATAATTTCTTTAATTTCTGTTTTGACCTGTTCTAATTCCCTTTTAGCCCTCTCGTATTCCTGCCTTGCATTTTCACTTAAACCGTAAATTTCTTCTTTACTATTCTCAACAACCTGCTTCACCTTTTGAATAATTTTATCAAGATAGGATACATCAATCAAGCCGTATCACCTTTTTTATAGGATTAATAGATTAATTCTATAAAAGAGCTTAAAATCCTTCATTAATTTTATCTTTTAATTTAAACTGTCGAATTAAGGAGGTGAGCTGAAGACTTATCCTCGTTATCCTTTTTGTAGAAGACTTTATTTCTTTAATAATTTCAACCTTTTTTTCGTCATCTTCCCGTTTTTCAATAATTTCCAGTCTCTGAATCACGTTATTGGATAAAAAGTTTACATCTTTCACCGATGAATCAATATAATCTAATAACCTTTCAAAGTGGTCAACCATGTTATCCAATGTAATGAGAAAGGGAAAATAAGTTTTTTGTGGTAGTTGCGAAAACCTTTCCGAAAAATCTCCCGTGGAAAGGTTGCCTGCAATCTCAGCAATTTTATTAAAGGGCTTTATTATTTTATTTCTAATATATGAATAAAAAAATAAAGTATTAACAATTATACTCACAAGAATCAATATAATTCCGAAACTTAAAAGGTTTTCAAAAGAAGTCTTTATAAAAAAAGCCGCATAAAAAATACCGCTTGCAAAAATTATAAGGCTTAAAAGGTTAAGTAAAAGGAAAATAAGGATAAGTCTTGCAGTAATCCTCATATCACTTCACTCCCTTCTATCCTTCAAAAAAAGGATTTTATCCCCTTTTTCAATTTGAGCATTTAAAACTGTGCCTTCGGGGAGTTCCAGGACTTTATAAGCCCCTTTTACAAAAGGTGAAATTCTATAAGGCTTCAAATTTGTTACAGTTTTTATGACATAATCATACTTATCCAAAAAAACCACATCAATGGGAAACCTCATAAAAAAGGTGTGAATAAAATTGCACGGAGTAATAAGTAAGGCCTCCCCTTTATAAAAGTGATTTTTACCCATTAATCCTATAAGCCTTTTTATAAAGGTATCCGCTATTTTTAAATTTTGTGCGATTATTTTATTATTTTTTGTATTTACGGCGAGCATAAAATCCTCCCTATTTTGTAAATATTCTCATTAACTGCAAAGCTGCAGGCCCGAGCAGTATTATAAATATAGCAGGAAATATAAAAAATACAATGGGAAGCAGCATTTTAACCGGCGCCTTCATGGCCATCTCTTCCACCCTTTGCCGCCTTTTGCTTCTTATTTCCTTTGATTGAAGGCGAAGCACATTTCCTATCCCTATACCGAGCTGTTCTGCCATAATTATAGACCCTACAAAATTTGAAAGTTCGTCAACAGAAAGCCTTTCCGCCATGTCCCTTAATGCCTCTTTGCGAGGCTTTCCCATTCTGACCTCGTTTATTACCCTTGCCATTTCCTCAGCAAGCACCCCCTTTGTTTTTTCCACCACCTTCACCATTGCACCATCAAACCCAAGTCCGGCCTCAACGCACACTGTTAACAAATCAAGGACTTCCGGCAACCTCTTTTCTACATCTTCCTTTATCCTTCTTTTTTTACTCTCTTTAATTAAGTCTGGAATATAATAACCTAAAATTCCTCCAACAATTAGGAAAAATAAAGCCCTAAATTTTGATACACCGAGAATAGTAAAAAAAATATAAAGGGAAGCGGAAAACAATATAACAAAAACCATTTTCAAAAGCCCCTGTTTTTTGAGGGCAGCAGAAGTTTTATTCAGTAAAGGTTCTATAGTTCTTTTAAAAAGAGGTAGGGAAAGTTCTACCTGCCTCAACGTTATATCATTATTTTTATCCGCCATTTGATACAGCCTTTTTTGTATATAAACTTGCGGTTCATAGATTTTGTTTGTCAAAGCTAAGGTCAATACAAAGGTAAAGAGGAATGCTAAAAAGGATACAGCAAACAGCATTATTTATCCCACCTTTAATACTTTATATCTACTATCTTTTTAATCATCAAAAAGCCTGCTACCTCGCCTAAAAAAGCAATTAACAGCAGAATCCTTCCGAGGGGGTTTACAAAAAGTTCGTTTATATAATCAGGGTTCACAGTTAACATAAAAACAGCAAGTAAAATCGGTAAAAGGCCTATTATCAGTCCGGATATCCTGCCCTGCGCTGTTAAGGTCTTTACTTCCCTTTTTATTCTGATTCTATCCCGTATTACTGCTGTGATATTATCTAAGACCTCTGCTAAGTTGCCTCCCACCTGTCTTTGGATCAAAACCGCAGTTATAACAAGGTCCAAATCCTCACTCTTTACCCTTTTTGACATGTTTTTTAGGGCATCTTCAGTAGAGGCTCCAAAGTTTATTTCTTTAATAACCCTATAAAACTCACGGCTCAAGGGACCTTTCAGCTCTTTTTGCACAAAATCCATGCTTTGAAGAAAGCTAAACCCCGAGCGAAGGGCCCCCGACATTATTGTCAGTGCATCGGTTATAGAGGAGTTTATTTTTTGAATCCTCTTTTGTCGTACCGACTCAAGTATCAAAAAAGGGAGGAAGGAAGCCACAAGAGAAACTAAGACAGTAACCGAAAAATTTAGAGTTATCATAAAAACAAATACGAAAGCAAATAAAAAGGAGAAAAACACAATGCTTATAAACTCTTCACCTTTTAATAAAACATCTGCTTCTTCCAGTTTATTGTCTATATACTTTCCGAGGGATTTTGCAATAGAAAGCCTTCCTCCCCACTTTACGACCTCTTTTAAAAGATTTTTAATATCTTTATTACTCCCGGCTTTTTGCTGCTTTAATACTCCACCTATCCTTTCCAAAAATTGTTCCTTATTTTCTTTTCTTTTTTCATAAACGTAAACCACCGTCAAAAAGACGGCGAGAAAGTTTAACAACAGAAGAATTTGAAGACTCATTTTTTACCTCCTCGGAATAATTAGGATCGAAGATATAAAGGGGTAGTTTTATGCCGTAAGCTTCAAACCTTTCCAAAAATTTTGGCAGTACTCCGCTCGGTTTAAAAAATCCGAGGACTTTCCCGTTCTGATCAACTCCCGTTTGAACAAAGGTAAATATATCCTGTAAAACAATCACATCTCCTTCTAACCCCTGCACTTCAACAATGTTTATTATTTTCCTCGATCCATCTTTAAGCCTACTTTGATGAATTATAAGATCTATAGCTGAGGCAATCTGCTCCCTTATAGCCCTTACCGGAAGTTCTACTCCTGCCATCAGCACCATTGTTTCAAGCCTTGAAAGCATATCCCTTGGAGAGTTTGCATGTCCGGTAGTCAAAGAGCCATCATGCCCTGTATTCATTGCCTGAAGCATGTCAAGGGCTTCTCCACCGCGCACCTCTCCCACAACAATCCTGTCAGGCCTCATTCTCAATGCGTTTCTTACAAGGTCCCTTATTGTTATGGCTCCTTTGCCTTCTATATTGGGCGGACGGCTTTCCAAGGTTATAACATGAGGCTGCTGCAGTTGAAGTTCCGCAGCATCTTCTATGGTTATAATCCTTTCGTTTTCAGGTATAAAAGAAGACAGGACATTCAACGTGGTCGTTTTTCCACTGCCCGTTCCACCGCTTACTAATATGTTTAACCTTGCCTTAACACAGGCCTCTAAAAATACCGCCATATTTTGCGTTAATGTGCCAAAATTAATTAAATCTTGGATGCTGAGAGGTTTTTTAGAAAATTTCCTTATGGTAATTACTGGTCCTATCAGTGAAAGAGGAGGTATAACGGCATTGACTCGAGAACCGTCGGGTAATCTAGCATCCACCATAGGCATACTTTCATCTATACGCCTTCCTATAGGTGCCACGATCCTTTCTATTATGTTCATTACATGTTCATCATCTCTAAAAGTAACATCTGTCAATTCTATTTTGCCTTTTCTTTCTACATAAACCTTTTTAGGACCGTTGACCATTATTTCACTTATTTCCGGGTCTTCAATAAGGGGTGTAATAGGTCCAAAACCAATTACTTCATTTATCATTTCCTGGATTATCTTTTGGCGGTCTACCTTGGGTATATAATCCCCTTCCTTTGCTAAAAAGGCTTCCACAAACTCTTCTATCTTCCTTTTTAAAGCTTCCTTGTTGTCATCTTCTGACTTGAAGTCTTTGAGCTCATCAACAATACTCCTGTGAAGCCTTGATTTAAGTTCGTTGTACCTTTTTAAGTCCTCTTCCTTTAAATTTTTTTGTATTTTTGCCCCTTCCAACTTTTCAAGAAGTGACATTTATCATCACCTCAGCCCCAACTTCTCGGAAAGTTCAGCTATAGATAAAGCAATCTTTGACTTGGGTGCGCTCAAGACAAAGGGGTTTCCTTTATTTACAGAACTTACTACAGTTCTTTCATCTTCTATCAAAGAGGAAAATATCTTTGTGCCAAGCACCTTTTCTATGTCCTCAGGTTTAAAACCGTTATTCCCTTTTTTGTTTAATACTACTTTAACCTTTTGCTCTAAATTTAATTTTTTTAATATCTCCAAATCGATTTTCGCCCTTTTTAGAGAAGTTATATCCTGATTTAATAGGAGTATAATATATTCAGAATCTTCAAGTACGCTGATATTTGTATCGCTGTAATAAGCTGGTAAATCGACTACAATATAATCAAAGTTATCCTTTAATATCCTCAAGATTTCTTCAACATGCTTAGATGTGACATACTCGGAAAATTCCGGCCTTTCCGGTGCTGCAAGGAGTTTTAATCCTGAAACATGGGGTAGTAAAAAAACCTCCAAAAGATTATAACTCAACTCCTCTTGTTCCTTAACAAGGTCCACAATACTTGTAATTGGGGCTATATTGAGCATCAAAGCGGCATCTCCTGCACTTAGGTCAAGGTCGAGAAGTACCACCTTTTTTTGCACATCCTTAGAAAGCTGCATAGCAAGGTTTACAGCAACTACGGTTTTTCCGACCCCTCCCTTTGTCGAAAAAAAGGATATAATTTTTCCCCTTTTTTGCGGTAAGTTGTCCGGTTTTTCTATTTTGGTTCCTATCCAAGCCATGTTTCTTTTTTGCTGGGATTCATAGACCTTTCTTATGGTCTCGGAAAGTTCTTTAGCAGTAAAGGGTTTTATAAGATATTCACGTGCTCCTGCTGCCATGGCCTTCTTTAAATATTCGTTCTCCCCTTGAATGGAAATAATCACAATAGCCGTTTGAGGATTGTTTGTGGTAATCCTTTCTGTAGCTTCTATTCCATCCATCCTGGGCATATTTATGTCCATTAATATTACATCGGGTTTTAATTCCTCTGCCAATGCCACCGCTTCATATCCGTCCGAAGCCTCTCCTATCACTTCTATGTCCTCTTCGAAATACAAAAGCCTTTTTATGTCATCTCTTGTCGTAGGTATATCGTCAGCAATGACAACGGTTATGGCCATATTTCACACCTCCGCTTATCTTAAAAGGTTTTCCGCCTTTGTCGAATTTAGTGGAATTTTACCGGTATCTTGAGGCGATCTTAAAGTCAGATGTATACTGCCGTGCTGAACGGCAAAAGCAAGCTGCTGAGCCTCTTCAGGCGTCACCATCAAAGTCACGGTTTTAGGTTCAGTTTTGCTTTGCCCTTGTGCATTTAAACTTGCATCCACTGCTAAAACAGGTACATTTTGTATAATTGTAGATGTAACGGTAATTTTTTTGTCCGGCGGAGCATCGAAGGTTACAATAACATCTACCCTGTCTCCTGAAGATAAAAGCCCGTTTAAAGCAACCACATTGTTTACCGGAATAGAAATAGCTCTTTTTCCCGGTTCAATTTTTGCTGAAAGTCCTGCTGCAGGGTCTTTTTTATCCAAAATTAGATCTTTTTGTATTATCTGACCGGGAAGTATATCATATTTTGCGATTTTCCCTATTACCTCATCTTTTTTCATTGCTCCATAAGGGGCATATTTCAATGGCACTTCTCTTGTAATGACCATACTGCTTTCTATAACAGTTTTTGCCGGAATCTTTTTTGTTGCTTCCACTATATCAATGAATTCCCCTGTAATCTTGTACTTAGCCTCCAAATCACTAAGATATTTGTAAGTTCCAAAAGCAGCTGAAAGACCTAAAAGAATGGCAAATAATAAAATCATTTTACTTTTCATAATCTTTTCCCCCAACCTTTTTATTCCACTATCCTTGCAGCATGAAGTCCGTAATTTTGCTGTGAAGGATCAATCGTAAATTCTGTGCCATCAGGAGGCACCATTTTTATAAAGTATCCGGTCACCTCATTTTTTGACCCGCTTCCTGAAACCCCCTTCAACAAAAAAGAGCCAAAACCCACTATCCTCACTTCATCCCTGCCCTGAAGGAGTGAAGACGGGTCAAATATAGGCACTATCATAATCCGAGGGCATCCGGGATGGTAACTCTCAATGGTGCATTTGGGTTCATGGGGGCACGAAGAAAGCCTGTAGTTTACCCCTCTTTCCGTAGGCCCTGACATGTCGCCTGGCTCTGTCTGGACCCAATCGCCCACTTTCAAAAACCCATTATATCCGTATTTCAAATTGTTCTCATAAGTGGAAGAACCCTTAAATCCCAAGGCTAAAGCTCCGTAGTTTCCCGGACCGTAATCGTCCTTAGGTGCTGCCTTCAGGGTATATTCCCTGCCAAATTCAAAGCTCTGGTCCGGTATGCCGAAGGGCACTACGCCGGTTACTCCAGTTACCGCACCGTAAACGGCAGAAGCCTTTGCCTTAACCGTTTTGTTTTTAAAACCCATTATCCTCATAAAAGTAAACTCCACATTTTTTGATGCTTCAACAGTTATTTTGTTTTTACTGCTGTCAAAGGAGATGTTGAGGTCTTCAGGCACATAACCATTTTTTTGAAAATACTCTATTGCCTTTTCCATTGCCTTTTCCTCATCGGGAAGCTCGTAGGCCCCTGCAAGCGCAGCGGCATCGCAGGCATTTTGAAGCCTTTCTTTTTCCAGCACCAAAAGTCCCGTATCCATAAAAAGTCCCGTTATTCCGATAATCACAGCTAAAGAAAGGGCAAAAACCACCATTGCCTGCCCTTCCTGCCCCTTTATCAAATTTTTGAGTTTATTTACTATCATAAAGGCAACACCCCAATAATCATTCCATCCTCATTGTAGCCTCTGCTTTCAAAGTTAAAGGGTTTCCTAAAAAATTGGAAATAAATGGAGTTATTAGTGTAAGTTTATAGGAAATTTTTACGGTAACAGGGTCCCCTGTTTTTCTCTCTTCTTGTGGCGGCGAAATATACTCAATATTCAAATTTTGTGCCAAATCCGGCAAAGGGGTAATCTCGTATATTCTTTGTACAACCTCATCATCGGTTTTCCCGACAGCGCAGAGCCTAACCGCTTCCCTTGCTGACCTTGTCAGCACTATCTGAGCATAATAAATCCTGCCAAATTCCAAAATCCCAAAGATCATCACGATAAGTATTGGCAGGATAAGCGCAAATTCAACCATGGACTGACCCTTTTGGTCTTTTATTATTTTTTTTATCCCGATCAAGTTCCACACCTCTTAAATTGAAAATATAAACGCGGCAATTGTGCCCAAGGTTATAGCTATACCATAAGGGAATCGCCCTTTTTTTGAAGGAGAATCTAAATTCTCCAAAAGATTTAGACCTTTCGGGACAAAACCCAGTATTGACAAAAGCGTAAGAAAAACCGATTTTATCTTATAACGCGAATTTTTGTCAAAAAACATTATGGCAAGGGAAATAATTCCTCCGGCAATAGCTGAATATAAAAAGGCGTTTAACGTAAAAGCAGGGCCTTTTATAGCACCTATTGTTCCTAAAAATTTGACATCACCGGCACCTATGCCCCGCAATAGATAAGGTATAAAAAGGAACAACATCCCAAGAAACATGCCCTCTAAACTCAGGACAAAACCTTTTATTCCACCCAAATACCCATTTATTAAAAACCCTAATATTATTGCCGGAAAAATCACCGCATTATATATCTTATTTTTCAAAAGATCGCTAATAAGGCATGTTAAAACCAATACAATAACAAGGATCTCTTTTAAGGCCTCCATCCACTCTCACTCCGTATTTGTAAATTTGGCCCTACCGTTATAAGTAGGGCCAATTGATTTAATTTTTGTTTTATATTTTAATTACTACTCTGCTATTATTGTGGATTTTGTTCTCCTATTTTCTGTCCTACCTGTTCAAACTTTTCTTTTATCTTAGGTCCAAGCACTGTTAATCCACCTATAACCACAATAGCGATCAATGCGAGAATAAGACCGTATTCTGCCATTCCCTGACCTTCTTCTTCCGTCCAGAGCCTTTTTACACCATCTAAAACCTTCTTTAACATACCACCCGGCCTCCTCCACTTACCTTTCTTTTTTCTGATTCCATAATAATCCTCAAAAAAACTTTGGACATGAGGCAAAAGGCTTAAAATTAAAACTTCAGGTCCTATGACCTGAAGCCTATTTTAACTTCATCCCTTTCAAACTTTTGTCCTGCCCTGTAGACCGCATTTTCCCCAAACCTATCCTTTATCTCGTCAATGACTTTATTCAGCTTCCTTAATTTCTCATCATGGGGGAAAAGGGAAATCTGTTCAAAGTCCCTCGTGAGCCCGGACAAGCTCACACCCAAAAGCCTCAAAGGGGTTTTCCCGTCCCAGTTACTTTCCAAAAGCTTTTTTGCAGTTTTGTAAATATCTTCCGTAGTATTGGTATACGGAATGGTAGCCGATCTGGTCTTGGTTAAAAAGCTATCATCCCTTATGGTAAGGGTTACAACCCTCCCCACAAAATTTTTTTTGCGCACCCTTCTTCCTACCTGTTCGGAGAGGGAAAGGAGTATAGCCCTTGCCTCTTCAAAGGTTGTAATATCCTTTGGAAGGGTTATGGAATGCCCCATGGACTTTTCTCCTTTTGTAAAACTTGGATCAACCGGGCTTTCATCTATACCATTTGCCCAAAGGTATAGCTGCCTTCCGATAACTCCGAACGCGGCTTCCAAAAATTCTACCGGGATATTCGCCAAATCCCCTATGGTCTTTATATTCATAGAATTTAATTTGTCTGCCATTCGCTTTCCTACCCCGTAAAGTTCTTCTACGGGCAGGGGCCATATTATTGAAGGCACTTCTTCAGGATAAAGCACCGTTATCCCCATGGGCTTTTTAAGGTCTGAGGCCATCTTCGCAAGGATCTTATTGCAGGATATGCCGATGGAGCAGGGAAGGCCCAATTCCTCCTTTATAACCTTTTGTATTTTCTCTGCAATTTCAATGGGTTCGCCGAAAAGCCTCTCACAGCCCGAAACATCGAGCCAGGCTTCATCTATGCTGAAAACCTCCACAATTGGAGTAAACCGTCTTAATATATCCATTACCCTTTCGCTCATTTTAATGTAAAGAATATAATCGGGTTTTAAAAATACAGCGTTTTTGCAGAGCTTTTTTGCCTGGAAATTGGGCATAGCGGTTCTTACGCCGTAAGCCCTTGCTTCATAGGACGCCGTAAGCACAATCCCGTTCCTTTTTTTAGGGTCACCGGCTACAATGACAGGCTTCCCCTTTAACGAAGAGTCTTTTGCCTGATGACAGGAAGCGTAAAAGGCGTTCATATCCACATGGATTATATTGAGCATTCCCGATTCATCCTTTACGAACATTTGTTCTGTATCTATTTTAAACCTTATCCTATTAAAAATCAACTTTACTATTAAAAATCAACTTTAAAAAAAAATCTCCTACCGGTCGTGCCGGTAGGAGATTTTAGATAGTTTACTATAAGTGTATCATATTCCCGGGCCCTAAAGGCAGGTTCAGTAAATACCATATAGAGAATAACAATATCCAGGCTAATGCGAAATATATGGTATAAGGGAGCAATATGGAAATTAGAGTTCCCATCCCCAAATTTTCGTCATATTTTCTAGCACTGGAAAGAGCCATAGGGAAGTACGCCAGTAACGGAGTAATGGGGTTTGTAATTGAGTCACCTATCCTGTAAGCCAGCTGTGTAAAAGCTGGTGAGTAACCTAATAGCATGAGCATTGGAACGAAAACAGGCCCTAACACAGCCCATTTAGCAGATGCGCTCGCTACCAAAATATTTATCAAAGAGGAGAAAATTATGATACCGATGAGCAAGGGCAAGCCGGTAAAGCCTATGTTTTTCAAAAAGTCCGCTCCCTTGATTGCCAGAATGGTACCTATGTTACTCCAGTTAAAAAAGGTAATAAATTGAGCAGCTAAGAAGGCTATAACTATATACGATCCCATGGTGCTCATAGCCTTTGACATTTGAGCAGCTAAATCTTTATCCGATTTAATAGTACCTGCTGCAATGCCGTACCCAATTGCCGGGAAAAGGAAAAATCCGGTCATAATGGGTACCAAACTCTTCATAAAGGGAGAAATTATCAAAGAACCCGTCTTGGGGTCCCTCAAAAGCGCATGAGCGGGTAAGGTCCAGTAAGCGATAAGCGCGATATACGCCAAAGCCAACCAGCCAGCTACCCGTAAACCTCTTTTTTCATGCTCGCTCAGAGGATGAAATTCTTCCCTGCTTCCCCTGTACTCGCCCAAGCGGGGTTCGACAATTTTCACCGTAACCCACGTGGCTACTGCAGTAATGACGAAGGTGGAGGCAATCAAGAAATAATAGTTCATCGCAGGATTTGCAATATATTTAGGATCAATTATTTGAGCAGCCTTTTCCGTAAAACCTGCCAACAATACATCTAACATATTAACAAACAAATTGGCGCTGAAACCACCGGCTACTGCAGCATAGGCAGCTGCAATTCCTGCAAGGGGATGACGACCTACGCTTAGAAAAATCATAGCTGCTAAAGGAGGCATAATAATTAATGCTGAGTCACCTGCAGCATTTCCTAAAACCCCGATCAAAATAACTGCAGGTACTATAAAAGAGGAAGAGGTTCCACTAAGAAGCTTTCTGAGCAGTGCATTTATTAAACCGCTATACTCTGCAACTCCGACTCCCATCATCACTACAAGGACCAGCCCAAGAGGCGGGAAGGTAGCAAAGTTATTGACCATCTCCGTAAAAATCCTAACTACATTTTCCCTTCTTAACAAACTTACCGCTTTTACAACTTCTTTTGTAGCAGGATTTACTGCTTGCCATCCGGCAATTTCAGCAAGATGGGAAAGTAAAATTATCAGAATTGAAAGCCCTAAAAATATAGTAGCCGGATCGGGCAGTTTATTCCCAGCTTTTTCTATAAAATTCAAAAATCTGTCTAATAAAGATACTTTTCTTTTATTTATTACCAGTGGTTTGTTCATATTTGACCCCCTTAAATTTTTAAATTTTTATTGTTTAATACATACCTAACCATTAGCTCTATTCCTATAGCCATAGCATCCTCGTCAAAATCAAATTCAGGATGGTGATGTGGAAAAGCAATTCCTTTTTCTTCATTTTTAGCACCTAAAAAAACGAAGGTACCGGGAACTTGCTGCAGATAGTAAGCAAAATCTTCTCCACCCATAACCGGTTCTGCATTTAATACATTTTCTTCCCCTACAACTTCAGCTGCAATTTGACGGACATACTCAGTCACTTTTTCATTATTTATCACAGCCGGATAACCTTTTACATAATCAAAACGATAGTCTGCATTATAAGCCTGGGTAATCCCTTTTAGAATTTCCTCCATTCTTTTTTGAATCAAAGCTCTTGTTTCTTCGCTAAAAGTGCGCACAGTACCGGTAATTTTTGCAGTATCCGCAATAATATTAAAACCGTATCCTGCTTGTAGGGTCCCAACGCTCACCACGGCGGGTTCAAGGGGGTTCACAGAACGACTGACAATTGTTTGAAAAGCGCTTATTACCTGCGAAGCCACCACGACAGCGTCAACTGTTTGATGAGGTGCTGAACCGTGTCCCCCCTTACCTATAATTTCAATAACAAAGGAATCTGAAGCTGCCATAAGGGGACCGGCTTTTAACCCTACTTTTCCTATAGAATAATTAGTCCATAAATGAATGCCAAAAATGTTATCTACTTTAGGATTTTCCAATACACCAGCTTCAACCATTGGCTTTGCTCCCCCGGGAAGTTGTTCCTCGCAGGGTTGAAAGATGAATTTTACTTTTCCTGTAAAATCGTTTTTCATCGCCGATAGAATCATCGCAGTGCCCAGAAGCATTGCAGTATGTCCGTCGTGTCCACAGGCATGGCAAACGCCATCGACTGTAGAAGCATAAGGAACCTTCTTGGCATCCTTTACGGGCAGGGCATCCATATCAGCCCTCAGTGCCACGGTAGGCCCGGGTTTCCCGGTATCCAGCAAACCAACAACCCCGGTTTTAGCTATCCCCGTCTGCACTTCAATACCGAGACCTTCAAGGGTTTTTGCTACAATATTGGCTGTACGCACTTCTTCAAAGCCAAGCTCCGGATGAGAATGAAAATCACGACGTAAAGCCTGAATTTTGGGAAAAATATTTTGTATTTTTTCTCTTAAGTCCTTCACTTTATACCTCCTTTTTGTTTAAAATTGTGATGCTTTACTTATTTATTTGATTAAAAGAATAAATGAATATTTGCTGAATATTATAAGATATGCTATTTTATATTGTAAAACCCCATTTCTTCTTAGATTTTTAATTTATTTTAAATTATATTTGTTTTTCTTTATATTTCTTATTGTTTTGCATAATCCATACTATTTCAGTAGGATTTTTTGTAAAGTAAATTTAAAATACATGAAATGGACAGAAATGGTTTTTCCTGTTATACTTATAACAACCGTTTAAAGATGAGGGACGTTTATGGGAAGAATTGATGAAATTGATTTTTTCCGTGGAATTGCAGTTATACTGATGGTTATTTTCCACATTGTATTTGACTTAAACTTTTACTTGGGTCTACCCGTTAGTTTCAGCAGCGGTTTTTGGTTTTATGAAGGCAAAACATCCGCTTTAATGTTCATATTCCTTGCAGGTATAAGCGTAAACCTGAGCAAAAATGCCCTTTTACGGAGCATAAAAATTTTCTCCCTCGGAATGTTAATAACATTTATTACATATTTAATCGATAAAAGCATGTATGTTAAATTCGGAATACTCCATTTTATCGGTTTATCTTATTTGTTTTCGTATTTTTTCAAAAAAAAGGATGTTCCCTTTTTAGTTGCCACAGCATTTTTATCAATTTTAATGGGAATTTATTTTAACAGCATTTTTGTAGGGTATAAATTCTTATTCCCACTCGGTCTCATTTATAGGGATTTTTCATCCTTGGATTATTATCCTATATTTCCCTATTTTGGGGTTTTCCTTTTTGGAGTCGCTCTTTATAAAACCTTTTACGCCGAAGGAAAAAGATTTTTAAACAAAAACGCAAAGCAAAATATTATAAATTTCATCGGTAAAAAGTCTCTTGTAATTTATTTAATCCACCAGCCCGTTATTATCGGCATACTATTTCTGTATAAATATTTGTTCAATTAAATCCTACTAAGGGGGTCTAAACATGACAAGGTTTAAAAAGCTTATTTCCGTATTAACTGTCATTCTTCTTTTAATCGCAATTTTGCCTTCAAATATTTACGCACAGGAATCGGTTATCCTTTATGAAGAAAAAGAACAAAGCCCTATAGCAAAAGGCGTAACCTATGAAAAAAGAACAGTATTCACTTCTCAGGGTTGGGAAAAAGTACACATTTTGACGGTAGACCTTTCATCACCTTATATTGACGTAATAAGCCTCTACAATAAAGAAAATTTATCTGAAAGGAAAACTTTAAGCGACCTTGTTAAAGGGAACAATGCGGTTGCGGGGATAAATGGCGATTTTTTTACAATGACAAATCCTTCCTCATCCGTAGGCATACATATTGACGAAGGCAAACTTATTTCATCCCCTTCTAACCGTTCGGATATGGCTGCCTTTGCTCTAACCTTTGATAAGATACCCCAAATACTAAATTTTTCTTTTGAAGGCAAATTGATATTAAAGGACGGGACTTCTTTGCCTATTTCTTCAGTAAACAAAATAGGCGACCCAACCGGAAGGGTAATGCTTTATAATACCTTTTTCGGCAGGGAAACTTATAAATTACCTGCTGACAAGAGTGATGCCCTTTACATCATCGTTAAAGACAATGTCATCGAAAACTTTTTCTACGGCAAATACTCCTTCATAGAGGAGGGCAGAATGGTTTTCGCAGTCGGGCAGGACCTTGCAGCTAAAATTTATCCAAAAATTAGCATAGGCGACCCCGTAACCCTTGATTTAAAATTGGTACCTGACATATCCAATATAAAAACTGCAGTGGGAGGCGGTGCCGTACTTGTGGAAAATGGCAAAATCCCTGAAAGCTTTTCCCACAATATAAGCGGGGTTCATCCAAGGACCGCTATCGGATTTACAAAGGAAAAAAATAAAATAATAATGGTAGTGGTTGACGGCCGGCAGGAGGAGGGCGACGGTTTAACTCAGGAGGAATTGGCAAAATTATTGTTGAACCTCGGGGCCTACAATGCCCTTAATCTCGACGGTGGTGGCTCATCTACGATGGTGGGAAGGCTTCCGGGTGAAGAGGCCCCAAAGGTTTTAAATAGTCCCTCGGATAACAAAGAAAGACCTGTTATAAATGGAATCGGAATAATAAACAAAGCCCCGAGGGGCAAAATTGCAGGCCTTATCATTGAAACCCCTTTCTTTACGGTTGCAAAAAATTCCCGAATTACCTTAAACGTAAAAGCTTACGATGAATATTATAACCCTGTATCTATTGATCAAAGCAGGATACAATGGAGCATTTCTAAAAACCTTGGGAAATTTAATAAAAATACCTTCTTTGCCCAAAAGGAAGGGGAAGCAACCATTTCGGCAAAGTATGGGAGCATAAAAACTTCACTTAATATAAATATCATTGAACCAATAAAAATATTAAAGAACAATGGAGCTTTTTATTACGGAATAGATAAAAATGGAACACTCGCATATATTGACCCCTTGGATATTAACAATTTTAATCTACCTGTTGAAGAAAGCTCAAAATTTGAGGGTTTAGATCTTTCTACACCAGTATATAAGGATAATCAAAATAAAAAAATCAGCGATGCTAAATTTGCTCTATTAAGTGGCTTTTCCGAAAGTAAATTAGCGGAAAAAGATTACAAAGAAGCCTTTTTGAAGGCATTAGACATTATTAAAAAGTATAAGACCGACTACATCATTGCCCTCGACGAGGTTAATACAAAAGGGGAATTATCAAAAATTATCCCAAAAAACTATCTTTCAAACCTAAAAAGCTTTAACCAAAAATATCAATCTTTTAGTGATAAAGACAAATTGTTTATTTTCTTAAGGGCAGAAAAGGGCGGTATCAGAACTACCGACTACAATCAGTGGCAATCTTTTATAAAGGACTTGAAAGACGCTTCAAAGTATAAAAAGGTATTTGTTTTCTTAAATAGTCCTACAGAAAAGTTTACCGATAGGCAGGAAATCGCCCTTTTTAAAAAGCTTCTTTCGCAATTAACTCAAAAAAATATAGAGGTTAACGTGATTTTAAAAGGTGAAAAATTTTATGTTAAAAAGGAAAATTCCATAAGGTTTATAAGTCTACCACCAATTGATACAGAAAATCCTGCAGCATTACTTTTCAGCTTTGAGGGTAATTCAACCTCTTACTCAATAATTCCCCTTTTAAAGGATATAATCAACCAAACCCTTTATATCAAGAAGGGAATACCTACTGAAATAAAATTAACCGGTATTTCTCATTACCAAAGCAAACTACCAATTAACTACCCTTACAATTTTGACCTTTCCCTTTCCTATAATAAAAAATACAGCTTTGATAAAGAAAATTTGATTTTCAAAACCCAAGACAAAGGGAATCTCATCCTTAAGGTTAACACTTCATTTATACAAAAAACTTTCACCGTACCCGTTATCGATTTCTCAATCAATTTAAACGGAAAGGATTTGTTTTCTCCCGATTCAATACCCTATATAAACAAAAAGGGTAACGGAATGGTCCCATTAAGGCTTATTTCGGAAAACCTCGGGGCAAAAGTTGAATGGAATGAGAAAAAGAAAGAAGTTATTATTAAAAAGGGAAATAAAATTTTAACCCTAAAGGTGGCAAACAAATACGCGGAGATGGTCGGCGGAAAGGTCTATGTCCCCTTAAGATATGTAAGCGAAAACTTAGGCGCAAAGGTCACATGGGATGATAAGACAAAAACAGCAGTTATTAATTATTAGAGCCTGAAATCTAAAAAGCAGCCCGCATTTTGGGCTGCTCTTTTTTTTAACTTTTACTTTTTTATTACCCTGTCTTGTATCTTTTTCCCTGTTGGTGTAGCAGCAAGACCTCCCATTGCAGTTTCCCTCAATTGTTCTGGCAGCATCCTTCCCACTTCTCCCATAGCTTTTATCACTTCATAGGGCGGGATTACACTTTCTATGCCGGCAAGAGCCAGCTTTAAAGCTATTATTCAAATCAAAATCAAAACAGCAATAACAGCTATAAGTACAAAAAGTGATGAGGCCATAACCTTTTTTAAAAGTTTATCTATTCCCACATCAAAATATTCCGCCGTCATAACGCTGCAGAGGTGAACGGGAGTTATCATCCCTCCAATAAAACCTGAAACAAAAGCGCAGGCAGCATGCCAAATATTTTGGCCAAGTCCGAAGGGAATCAATATGGGAAAAGCTAAAGATACAAAACTTACCGTTACACCAAAAAAGAAATTGGAAACTAAAGGAATAACAACAAATAATAATTCTTTTGGTATCTTATAGTAAACTACCGCACGGGAAAGGGACTCAACTATTCCTGAAACGGTCAAAAAATCTTTAAACACCATAACACCAATTATTATTATCACATAATTTAAATTTAAAGATTCTTTTACTATCCTTTTTACTTCTTTTAGATTTAATTTGTTTAAAATTATCAAAACAATTATAGTTATTAATGCTGCTAAATCAAGGGCATACTCAAACCTATTTATAAGTAAAATATATAAAACTATCATGGTGAAAACCGGCATTATGCTGAATAAAAATTCCATTAAAGCCTTTTTCCTATCCCCATTTTTTAAAGCCATTTTATTATCCTCGATTTTTTCCCCTATTATTAAAACACCGGAAACCGCATATATAATTATAAAAATCATCAAATGCAAAAACAATTTCCCCACAGGCACATCCAGCAATTTTGCAGCAAGAATAACTCCGGGGTATAGAATAAAACCATCAAGCCAAACATGCCTGAACCAGTAATTTATATATGCTTTATTCAAATTGGATAATCCATCACCTGTTATTTCCTCTACTATTGGGCACGAAAATCTTGCTCCTCCCGGAGAAGGAAGAAGTCCGAGGGCAGATGAAAGCATGATCGCGGAAAAAAGTCTATTGCTCACAAGAAGCCTTAAACTTTGCGCCATTTTTGCAATCATACCACTGGTTCTCATCATATTTTCAATTATCATAACCGCAATTAAGATAAATATCAATTCAAGGGTTTTTTCTGAAACTACAGCCTTAAAGGCGGTTAATATCACATCCTTAATAGGCATTTTCTTTATAAAGGATAAAATTAAAGAATTAAGAAGCATTATTAACCCCATATTGATGTTCTTTCGAAAAAGGTAGACGTTAAAAAATATTACTATAAGTAAAAGTAACAATAAAACCATACTATACTCCTTTTTTTGTTTTATTATAGTCCCAAAAATGTTTTATTTTTTGCGATTGTAGTTTTTTCGTAATTCCTCGTTTTTACAGCTAAATAATTTGCATATAATTTTTACGTTAATTTTATCAGCTCATACTCCCTTGTGCCCATACCCAATTTCTCGGCGTATTCTAACTGATATTCTCCCTTTGTATCAGGGTGAATGGCTTTAAATTTGTCTTCTCCTGGCTCAAATCCCTTATTTTTATCCCCGAGGGCCGAATGGGGGTTGCCTTTTTGAGAATTTACCAAATCAAAGCATGCCTTATCGAGGGCTACAGGATCAAAGGATGCAAGGATTCCAATATCGTGGACAATCGGTGCATCGCTCCAAGGCGTGCAGTCGCACAAAGGCGTGACATTCATGACAAAATTTATAAAAGCAGTCTTTTCTTTTTTATTTATATAAGCACCGTAAGCGTATTCAGTCATCCTTTCAACAAATTCCAGAATATCCGTTTTCCATACCGGTTTTATTGCATTAAACACGCACATGGAAATGCATTCTCCACATCCAATGCATTTTTCTGTATCTATGTAAGCCTTTCCATCAACAAGAGATATGGCATCATTAGGACAGTTTTTGATACAGGCAAGACACGCCCTGCAGTTTTCATAAACCTTAGGTTTTAAAGTTGAGTGCTGGCGCTGTTTGCCGGCAGCAGGCGCACATCCCATTGCCAAATTTTTTATCGCTCCTCCAAAACCCGCCATTTCATGGCCTTTAAAATGAGAGAGCACGATCATAGCATTCGAATAGTAAATAGCTGATGCAATCTTTACCCTGTCAAAGTGTTTTTTGTTAATTTCTACTTCAACAGAGTCTTTGCTGACTATACCGTCAGCAATGATTATTGGGGCATTTACTACAGCATAAGCAAAACCGTTTTCAATTGCAGTCACTATATGGTCTATACCATTGCTCCTTGAACCTTTATACAGGGTATTGGTATCCGTTAAAAAGGGTTTTCCGCCGTATTTTTTAACCTTGTCCACTACTTGCCTAACAAAAATGGGATTAATAAAGGCATTGTTTCCTCTTTCACCAAAATGTATCTTTAATGCCACCATATCATTTTCCGAAATGATTCTGCCAAATTCGGCAGCTTCGAAAATTCTTCCTACTTTTGCTGCAAGGCTTTCGGTCCTTTTTTTAGCTCTTAAGTCAAAAAAATAAACCTTGGACTTCAAGAAAATCCCTCCAATGTTGTTAGCTAAGTGCTATCTAAATTTAATTTTAAAAATTTAAGCGCAAAATTATTATATCACTATGTCAAGACATTTATAAAGAGAGCTTTTTGCTTTGTAGCATTTTTTTAATTTTTATCACTTATTTATTGCAATATTTTCCCTCTATTGAAATAACAAAAAGAATTTTTTGAAGCCAAGATGCAACCTGTTTTTTATTTCCATATTTTTCTAACCAAAAAAGGCAATACTAAACTAAACCACTGTTTTGTGGCTTCTTTTGATATTC